>Ga0123334_1004561_pt1 | contig 14007 bp, 12 predicted proteins | sample BiotimSIPDNA_FD_89706 | JGI IMG/M metagenome (GOLD analysis project Ga0123334, IMG submission 89706) | Anaerobic biogas reactor microbial communites from Washington, USA - Biogas_R1 time_0 SIP DNA | ecosystem: Engineered > Bioreactor > Anaerobic > Unclassified | place: Washington, USA... | reverse complement strand
GGTTTGCCTAATCACCAAACAAGAAAACATAATGCACAATCAATCAATCGCTATATGATTCTAAAATTTGGGAAACGCGACAAACTGGGGAGGGTTGATAGGTTGGACCCTTTCGTCCCGTCTAAAACAATAATTGCGGGGGGAACTGGAGGCGGGGGAAGATCCCATTTGCACCCGTTTATTCCGCGGACGATGTCTGTCAGGGAATGCGCTCGCTTGCAAACATTTCCAGATTACTATGAATTTACGGGACCAGTGGCACGGCAATTTACTCAATGCGGAAATGCTGTTCCCCCTGTGTTGGCATACGAAATGGCATGTGCTATATATCGTTCAATTTATAAGCGCTATTGAAAAAAAATGAAGACAGGATGAAACATCTCAATTAAATGGGGCTATACTGGCATTTATATATTATTGAGCAGACATTGCCTAGGGTGCCAACTATGCTTTTTCCAGGAGGAAGAGAAATTCCTTTACGTGCAGGTTGCGATTGCGGAGGTTACGGCTGCCGCGGAAGGTGTTATAGGTTGTTTCCAGTATTTCCAAGCGGCCAAGCCGTTTTAGTTCTGCCGCGAAGCTCTGCGGGTGGATGAAGCCCTCGGAGTTGTAGGATATCAGGATGAATTTGGCTGGGCAGCGCTGAATGAGGTCAAGCAGGGCTGGTTCTGCCAGTTTGGGCTGATTGTAGCAGCTGCGGTTCCAGTTTTTCGGGATGCCGGACACTGGGCTGATGGACTCCGGCTCTTGGTAATCAGCTAGCAGGTTGAGCATAAAGTAGTTGGAGCCATACGGGTGCTGGTTATAGGGTGGATCAAGATAGCACAGGTCAAGTTCTGGCAGTCCGGGATAGGGGAAGAAGTCATTGGCGTCGCGGCGGGTGACCAGCGCCTGGCTGCTAAAGTTGGACAGGACTGGCAAGGGCAAGGTGATGGCGCCGAGAATGCGGGTCAGCGCATGGCGGCCATGTCCGCCAAACTGGCCGACGCCCTGCCGGTTTTTGTAGAATCCCTTGAAGACGCCGGCGGTGTTGGCTTTCACGGACGCCTCTGCCAGCAGCGGTGCCAGGAAGAGTGCTTGCCAGGATTTCGGCAGGAGGGCGATTTGGCGGCGGGCGGCATCAAGGAAAAGGGCGTTGCGGCGGGAATAGAAGACGCGCTCGCCCGGTTCGATTTTGTCGTCGTTTTGGGGCGCATACAGGCGCGTGATCAGTCCGGGCGACGGGTCCGCAGCCATGCCCGCCAGGATGCGTTTGTGCCAGTGCAGCAGCTCGTCCTGGTCAATGTCGCTTTTGTTGCTCAGGTAGCAGCGGTTGGTGATTTCGCTGTAGAGTTCGAGGTCGTTAGCGACCAGGAAGTCGGAATCGCGTTTCAGGAAGCGGGCCACGATGCCGGAGCCGCTGAACAGATCAGCGCAGTGCAGGCGGCTTTTGCCCAGGCGTTGCTTGACCATGTTGATTGCGCGGCCTAGAAACGGCAGCAGCGCCCGCTTGTTGCCAAGGTAGGTGATGATCTGCTCGCGCAGATAAGCCGGATTTTCAAGGTTGTCTGAGTGGGAAGACAGATCAGGCTCCGAGGGTGATGGCATACGCACGGCGGAAGAGAAAAGCGAAGGCGCAGAAGTGGGCAGAATCGAACTTGCTGTGGTGCTTCCGGCGGTCTTGCTGCGGCGCTTTCACCATCTCCGGAAGGTCGACCGGGGCAGGGTCGGGTTGTTGAGGTTAAAGTCCGTTCGGACGATGTCCTCCATCGGCAGTTCACGGATAAATCGGCTTGGCTGGCGGCTCCAGTCGCCATCCCAGTTGGCGCGGGCGCGGGCATTGAGCAGGGCGACTTCTTCGCGACCGCGGGTGATGCCGACGAAGAACAGCCGTCGTTCCTCCTCGATTTGGTCGGGGTCGGCGATGGTGTTGGCATGCGGCAGGAAGTCTTCCTCGACGCCAGCGATGAAGACGTAGGGGAATTCGAGGCCCTTGGCGCAATGCAAGGTCATCAGGACTACAGTGTCGCGGTCAGGGTCGTGGGCGTCGACATCAGCCACGAGGGCGACTTCCTGGAGAAATTCATTCAGCCCGGCCTCTTCGTGGTCGCGTTCGTAATGGACGGCGTTGGTGAGCATTTCCTGGAGGTTTTCCAAGCGGGCTTCGGGAGTGCCGTCGCGGTCATACGCATGGTGGGTGAAGTCGGCGAAGTCATGGACAGCAGCGACAGCATGGCCGACTGGTGCGCAGGGCAGGTCGTTCAGCTGGCGGCACCAGTTGGCGAAGTCAAGCACCTTAGCGCCTTTTTTCTTCCAGCGTTGGGCAAAATCGTGTTGGCAGAGCAGGGTGAAGGCCGCCATGCCCTGTTCGCGGGCGCATTGTTCGATAGCGGCGAGGGTCTTGGGGCCGACGCCGCCCCGGTAGGCGGCGACGCGCTCGAGGCTGATGCGATCGGCGGGATTGACTTTCAGGCGGAGGAAAGCGAGCAAGTCCTTGATTTCGCGGCGGGCGTAGAAGCGCAACCCGCCGATGATTTGGTAGGGGATGCTGGCTCGCACCAGGGCTTCTTCCAGGGTTCGGGACTGCCGGTTGGTACGGTAGAAGACGGCCATGGTTCGATAGGGGTTGCCATTCAGGTACAAGGTCCTGATGCGGCGGGCGATCCACAAGCCCTCGTCACGGTCAGAGCCGACCGTGACCAGGCGGACTTTTTGAGGGTTTTCAGTCGGGACAGCAGGAACGAGCGTCTTGTCAATCCGGTTGAGGTTGTTGCTGATCAAGGTGCTGGCGACATTCAGGATATGCTCACTGGAACGGAAATTTTTTTCCAGGCGCACGATGACGGCATTAGGGAAATCTTTCTCGAAATTCATGATATTGCTGTAGTCAGCTCCGCGCCAGGAATAGATGCACTGATCAGGGTCGCCGGTGGCGTGGATGTTGTTGGTGGCCGGATTGACCAGCAGTTTGAGCAGTTCGTATTGCAGGTGGTTGGTGTCCTGGTATTCGTCAACCAGCAGGTAGCGGAAATGGTTGTGGATGATTTCGCGGATGGCTGGGCGTTCCCGGAGCAGGCGCGCCACTAGGAGGAGAAGATCGTCGAAGTCGACGGCGTTTTGGGTTCGGAGCCGATTTTCGTAGGCTTGGCAGACTTCATGGATGGCCTCGGCGTTGTCCCAGGCCTCTTGAGTCATGATTTCCTGCGGGGTGAGGCATGAGCTTTTGGCGCGACTGATCAGCTCGGCGATGAAGCCGGGCGAGAGCCCAGTGGTGGCGGGGTGGTCATTCAGGCATTGTTTGAGCAGGGCTTTCTGGTCGTCGGTGTCGAAGATGATGTAGTCCTTAGTGCGGCCGTCGTCCAGTGCTTCGATGTATTGTCTCAGGAAGCGTGCGCAGCAGCTATGGAAGGTGCCGACGTTCCGGGGGGCTTCTCCGACTAAGCGCCCGATGCGTTCCTGCATTTCCCGCGCAGCGCGGTTAGTGAAGGTCATGGCCAGGATTTGGCTGGGCCAGATGCGCTGCGAGATCAGGTAGGCGATGCGGCGGGTGACAACGCGCGTCTTGCCTGAGCCGGCGCCGGCCACGACCAGCATCGGCCCGTCAAGATGGGTGACGGCGCTCAGTTGGTCTTCGGTCAAGTTTTTCAGGATATCGTCAGTAGGGATGTTCATATCGTCTCAAGTCGGGAGCTGGTTTGACCGGCTGCGGTTCACCGGGTCATTTCATCGTAGGCTTGGTCAAGGGCTTTTCTTTCCTCGCCGCGGACGGTTTTGCAGCCTTGGCGATAGATGGCTTCGAGGGTTGGACGGTCGTGTAGATCGCGGTCAGCGATGTCCATCATTTCAATATATGGTCGGGCGAGGTCGGGGTATTGTTTGGATAGGTTGTTCAGGTATTCCATAGCTTCGAGGGGTTTGTTTTGCGCGCGCATGGCTTGCGCCGGCCCATAGATTGGCTGGGGACGGTCGTAGTGCCGGTTGGGAAAATATAACCAGTCGCCGACCAGTCGGCCGATGATGCCGGCGAGCCATGAGCCGAGCGGAGTGGAGCGAAAACGGAATCTCATAGTGGTGTGTTCGCTGGTTGTAGAAAACGGTGACAGATGATTTTCCAGCGCAAGCGCTGCTCGCATTGGCGATTGATCCAAGTCTGGACTGAGTCGTGGGGCAGGCGGGCCAGGTCGCGGATTTCCTGGTCAGTGCAGCGGAAGAGGACGGACTGAGCCTGGTCGCCGAAGACGGTCTGTGCAGAGGCCATGGCGTCGCCGAGGCGTTGGCAGGCGGTTCGGTGTTGGGTTACAAGCCTTGCGACGACGGCGGCCATGGCAGTCCATAGCAGCCAGACTGGCAGGTTTGGGAGCCAGAAGGTGCGGATGAGCTGGCCGGCGAGGATAAGCATGGCTGCGCCCAGGAACATCAAGGAGTCGTGTTGCCGCCTGAACAGTCCGCCAGCGAATCGTCGGAACGAGCTCGTCGCGGTTTGGTAGGCGAAGGTTTCCTCATAGTCCATGCTTTCCAGGCCGATTCTGGCGACGTGGCAGAGTTCATGGGCCAGCAGTTCTTGGCGGCGGTAGATGAGCCAGCGGTCGCGGTCGCGGAAGGTTTTGCGGATGATGAAGAGGGCGAAGAAGTCGGGGTAGAAGTAATACGCGCAGCCACCGAACAGGAGGCTGGCTTTCGGGTTGATGAAGAATCCTGGCACCCAGTTGATCTGGAAGCTGTAGAGTTCCTGGCAGTGGCTGGCGACTTCGAGAAAGAGTTCCTGGGGAATGCGTTCCTGTGCAGAGACGGTGAGGTCTTCGATGGTGAACGTGCCTTGCTCGGTCAACGCCTGCTCCATGTTGGCGATGTTGTGGCGCAGCCGTCGCAGGCGTTCCGTGAACGCGACGGCGTCTTCGTCTCGACCGCAGATGAAGCCATTGGCATCAAGCTGCGCCAGCGCTTCCAGGTCTTCCTGGCTGGCGCGTTCGAGCAGGTCGTCAGGCATCATGGCATGCAAAGGGTGGGCACTTTATGGTTTAAGGGCAAGTCAGCGGCGTTGGTTGAGTTTTTGCCAGGCCGCCCATTTGCGGCGAAAATTTTTGAACAAGGTGTCTTTGGCTTCATAGCCGACTAAGGCGGTTCCTCCTGCCAGCATCAGCCAGGAGAGCGCGTAGCCGGCCGTGCCTAAGAAGAGCCAGCGGCTGTTCTGGGTGGCGGCGGCAGCCATGCTGCCCAGCAGCAGGCAGCCATAGCCAAAGGGGAAATTGAGCAGCAGCATGGCTACGCCGAGGCGCAGGCGCGGGCCAGGTGCGCGTTGCCAGGCGGAACGGACGATTTTGGCCGGCAGCACGATGATGACAGAGCATTTTCGGGGCGCTGCATAGGTCATGGAAACGGAAATCTCTCTCCTGTCTAGACGTTGCGCATGTTTAGGCCGTGTTTGCGAAGGCGTTGCCTGTGTTCAAGCCAGGCTGTCCAGCAGCTGGGCGGCTTTGTCGAAATCTCGGTTGACGTGTTTGGGGGCGTGGGCGTCAGCCGTGACCAAGATTGGAATGCCAAGGGCCAAGGCGCGTTTGAGCAGGCTTGGCGACGGGTAGGGTTCAGCGCACGGCTTGGACCAGCCGGCAGTGTTCAGCTCCAGCTGGGCGCCGGAGGTGCGGACGGCTTGCAGCGCCGCCGTAATCTCGCTATCTAGATCAACAGTGGGACGGAAGCCGAATTTCTTGGGCAGGTCAAAGTGAGCGATGATAGTGAACGCCTTGGTTTCGGCCAGGGCTTTGAGCCGCAGCCAGTATTTGCGCCAGACATCGTTGATGCCGTCTTGTCCCAGTGCCTGCCATGGCTCTGGGGAGCTGTCAACCGGAAACCCATCCAGGTTGTGGATGGCGCCAATGGTGTAGTCAAGCGGGTAATTCGCCAGATGGGCCATGTTTTCCTGCCAATTTTCCGGGAAGAAGTCGACTTCCACGCCGATGCGCATGGTGAAACGCTCGGTTTCGACCTGTTTTTTGACTTCGAGGCATTCCTGGAAATAGCAGCCCAGGCGTTCTGGGTGGATGCTCCATTCAATGTCAAAGGGGCGGTTTTCCGGGAGCATGACCCAATGGTCGCTGATGCCGAAGGTCTTGAGGCCAGCTGTTTTGGCGGCGAGGGCCATAGTGGCGACGTCAGCGCCGCCGTCGCTCCAGGTGCTGTGATTATGCAGGGAAGTGGTGATCATGATGAAGTGATGTGGGGCGGGCGAATCAGCGCCCGCAGCAGCTTTTGTATTTCTTGCCGCTGCCGCAGGGGCAGGGGTCGTTGCGCCCGACTTTGGGCATTTGCCGGCGGATGGTCACTCCGGCCTGGAGCCGGGCTGGCTTGTCGTCCAAGCCGGGGATGTGGTCGAACTGGCCAGCTTCCTCGTGGATGGTCTGGATGTCTTTTTTCGGCGGCGCCTCCGGCTCCGGGAAATTGACGACGGTGCTGAAGCGGAAGATGTTGCTGCAGATTTCGGCCTTGACGGAATCCATGAGCACGGAGAACAGCTCGTAGGCTTCCTGCTTATATTCCACCAGCGGGTCGCGTTGGCCGTAGGAGCGTAGCTGCACGCCTTGCCGGAGCGCGTCCATGGCGTAGAGGTGGTCTTGATAGAGGTTGTCGATCGGGTTGAGCATGATGTAGCGTTCCAGCCACTGCAAGGCGTCCGGATGTTCCTGCTGCACTTTCAGTTCATACGACTGTTCCACCAGCTCTTGCACCGCCTTAGCCAGAGTTTTTGGATTGTCTGTCTGGCTGAACAGGGTGTTCGGGAAGTTGATTGGGAAGATGCGGGTCAGCCATTGCTTGAATTCTTTCAGGCTGACCGGCTCATTTTTGGCGCGGCTTTGGAAAGCTGACTCCACCTGTTCGGACACGGCTGTGAACACGAAGTCCATGAGTTGTTCGCGGGGATTGTCGCTGAGCAGGATGTTCCGGCGCAGGGCATAGATGGTCGCCCGCTGCTTGTTCATGACATCGTCATATTCGAGGGTGCGCTTGCGAATGGAAAAATGCTGTTGCTCGACTCGGCGCTGCGAGGTTTCGACTGAGCGGTTGAGGAGTTTGTGGGACAGCTCCATGCCCTCTTCCATGCCGAGCTTTTCCATGATGGAGGCGACGCGGTCTGAGCCAAAGAGGCGCATCAGGTTGTCTTCCAGCGAGATGTAGAATCGTGACGAGCCAGGGTCGCCTTGGCGGGCGCAGCGTCCTCGCAGCTGCCGGTCAATGCGGCGGGCGTCATGGCGTTCACTGCCGATGACATGCAGTCCGCCGACCTCGGTGACACCGGGGCCGAGCTTGATGTCCGTGCCTCGGCCAGCCATGTTGGTGGCAATGGTCACGGCGCCGAGCTGGCCGGCACGGGCCACGATTTCGGCTTCGCTCTCATGGTGCTTGGCATTGAGGACGTTATGGATGATGTTGCGGCGTTGGAGCATGCGGGAGAGCAGCTCGGAAACGTCGACCGAGATTGTTCCAACCAGAACCGGCTGGCCGCGCTGGTTGCATTCGATGATTTCCTCGATGATCGCCTTGTATTTTTCGCGTTGGGTTTTGTAGATGCGGTCATCGGAGTCAACGCGCAGGCACGGCTTGTTGGTCGGCACGACGAGTACGTCGAGGTTATAGATGGATTTGAATTCGTTGGCTTCAGTTTCCGCAGTGCCGGTCATGCCAGCCAGTTTTTCGTACATGCGGAAATAATTCTGGATAGTGATGGACGCGAGGGTCTGGGTTTCGCGTTCGATTTGCACGTCTTCCTTTGCTTCAAGGGCCTGGTGCAACCCCTCGCTGAAGCGGCGGCCTGGCTGAGGACGCCCCGTGAATTCATCGACGATGATGACTTTGTTGTCTTGCACGACGTACTGGACGTCTTTTTCGAAAAGGCAGTAGGCCCGCAGCAGCTGCGAGATGTTGTGGATCACCTCTGATTTGCGGTCGTATTCGGCTTGAGCCTGGCGGCGTTTCTCCAGCTTGGCGTTGTCGTCGAGGGACTGGTCGCTGTCGATTTCGCTGAAGATGGTCGGCAGGTCAGGGATGATGAAGGCGTCAGCTTCGCCGGGGCGCAGGAATTGCCGGCCCATTTCGCTCAATTCGGCCTCGTGGCCTCTTTCGTCAATGGCGAAATAGAGCGATGCCTTGACTTCCTGGAGGAGTCCGCGGTTGTTTTCGCTGTGGATTTCCAGGTCTTTTTTGTCAAGGATTTTGCGGATGGCCGGATCCTCCATCAAATGCATCAGCTGCTTGTGTTTAGGCATGCCGAGCTGAACCTTGGCGAGCAGGAAGTGCGCCTCGTCGAGTTCTTCCGGGCTAGCGTTCGGATTTTCCATGATGGCTTTGGCGCGCTGCATGAAGTCTGACATCAGCTTGGCCTGGCGGCGGTATAGTTCCGAGACTGCGGGCTTGAGCTTGTCAAACATGTGGGTGGAGACTTTGGCCGGGCCGGCGATGATGAGGGGGGTGCGGGCCTCGTCGATAAGGATGCTGTCGATTTCGTCGACGATGGCAAAGAAGTGGTCTCGTTGAACCATTTCTTCGCGGGACATGGCCATGCCCATGTCTCGGAGATAGTCGAACCCGAATTCGCTGTTAGTCCCGTAGGTGATGTCGCAGGCGTATTGTTCGCGGCGCACGGCGGAGGGCTGGTCGTTCTGGAGGCAGCCGACAGTCAGTCCGAGCCAGGTGTAGACGTGCCCCATCCATTCCGAGTCGCGGCGGGCGAGGTAGTCGTTGACCGTGACCAGCTGGACATTGCGGCCGGTGAGGGCGTTCAGGTACAGGGGCATGATGGCGACGAGGGTCTTGCCTTCGCCGGTTGCCATTTCCGCGATGTGGTTCTGGTGCAGGGCGATGGCGCCGGCGAGCTGCACGTCGAACGGCACCATCTCCCAGAGCAGGTCATGCCCGGTCACTTTGACCGTGGTGCCGCACAAGCGTCGGCACGCTTCTTTGACGACTGCATACGCTTCGCAGAGGATGTCATCGGTGGTTTCGCCTTGGCGCAGCCGTTCCTTGAACTCCGGGGTCTTGGCTTTCAGCTGCTCATCAGTCAGGGACGCATAGCTGGCGAAGTGCTCATTGATGCGCGCGACCATCGGCTGCAGTTTCTTCAGCATCCGAGTATTTCGGCTGCCGAAGATTTTTTTCATTATCCATTGAATCATGAGATGACTTTTGGTGGTTGGGAACTCTTTTCGGCGCCGGTCTGGCGGCCAGCCGTCGCGGGGGGACGGCGTCTAACCAGAGCGGCGCTGCGCGGTTCTGCGGCGGCGACGTTCCGGTTGCGGGGGCGGTTCGGCGGCATGATTTATTTGGAGCCGGGCTTGTCGATGGGGACGCCTTTTTGACAGAGGGGGCATTGGGCTGGCTCGAAGGTCGGGAGGTTGAGTTCGATCAGGCTTTTGAGGGGGACTCCTAAGTCGACCCCTCCTGCGCTGCGGTCGACCATGACGGCGATGCCGACCGGGATGGCGCTATAGGCGCGGACCAGGTCGATGGTTTGCTGGACGCGGCCGCCCTTGGTGATGACATCTTCGGCGATCAGGACACGTTCCCCTGGCTTCAGGGTGAAACCGCGGCGGAGGTGGAGGTTGGACTCTTCGTCTTTTTCCGCAAAGATGGCTCTGACACCGAGGCTGCGGCCGATTTCCTGGCCGACCACGATGCCGCCGATGGCGGGCGAAATGACGGTTTCGATGTCCTGGTCTTCCCATGCCTTGGCCATGGCGGCGCACAGCTTGGCGGCAATGACCGTGTGCTGCAAAACCAGCGCGGCCTGAAAATAACGGTCGCTGTGAAGACCGCTCCGCAGAAGAAAGTGGCCTTCCAGAAGAGCGCCAGTGTCAGACAAGTGCTGGAGGACAACGGATTCGTGCATGAAATTCCCTTCGCTTAGGTAGCTTGAAGTGTTTTTTGACGGAATTAAAACAAAGAAGCAATATAATGCTGATTTGCCGCATATCCATTGACCGCTGCGGCGGCAGGAGGTTTTTTCGCCAACGATCTGGGGCGCAGCCAGCCAGGCCAGGCGCAACGCCGTGCCTGGCAGGCTTGGCGTTCAGGCGGGGAGTTCTTGCTCGCGTCGTCGATGTTTATTCGCCGATGATTTTGACGAGGACGCGCTTGCGCCGCTTGCCATCGAGTTCGTAGTAGAAGATTTGCTCCCAGGGGCCTAGGTCGAGGCGTCCTTTGGTGACGGCCACGACGACTTCTCTGCCCATGATCGTTCGTTTCAGGTGAGCGTCGCCGTTGTCTTCAAAGCCGTTGTGGCGGTATTGGCTGTAGGGCTTTTCCGGCGCCAGCTTTTCCAGCCAGGCTTCGAAATCCTGGTGCAGTCCGCCTTCGTTGTCATTGATGAAGACCGAGGCCGTGATATGCATGGCGTTGCAGAGCAGCAGGCCTTCTTGGATGCCGGAGGCCTGCAAGCAGGCTTCGATCTGTGGCTGGATATGGATGATTTCACGCCGCTTTGGGCTTTCGAACCATAGTTCCTGGCGATAGCTTTTCATGATGATCAAACCTCGAAGATGCCATTTTCGTCTTTGCCCCAAGTGCCTTCCTGGGTTTCCACATGGATGACGATGCCTTCTTCGTTGACCACGAAGCTTTCCAGGAAATCAAGGGCGGCTTTCTTGGTGTCAGTCCGGTACCTGTAGCAGCGGGTGAACTCGCCGTGGGCGCCGGCCAGCTCTTGGACGCCGAGATTCTCGACGTGGATGTCCTTGTCAGCGGCGAGCTTGTCAATGTCGGGAATTTCAAGTTGCACGTTAGGTTCCGTGCTGACTTTGAAATAGACGGCGTTGGGCAGTTCCGGGAGCACGGCCGTGGCCTCCCGCCAGAGCGCATAATGGAGGTTGACGCCGCCGACAAAGCACACGGCGCCCTCTTGGTGCGGATAGGCGCCGAAGAGAATGTCACGGGTGGAGCGCAGATCGCCATTAGGGGCGGTGCGGATGTACGACAGCTTCTGCAAGGCGCCGTTGGCTTCTTTCAGGTCCGGGAACATGTAGGCCACGTATTTGAAATGATCGGGATCGGCCTCAGCCATGGCCCAGAAGTCCTTCTGCAGCTTGCCTCTGCCCTCGAAGAATCTTTTGAAGGTGGTTTTGGCGCGTTGTTTTTGGATGATGATGGCGACGACAACGCCGACGACGACGAGCACGACCGTGCCGATCATGGCGAAGAGAATGATCCTGTGCAGCGGCGTCTTGGGCGGTTCTGGTTCGACGACGGTTTCAGTCGCCCTTCTTTCCGCTTGGCGGCGGGCTTCTTCCTCGGCCAGTCGCTTCAGTTCGGCTTGCTCGCGGAGGCGCTTGGCCTCGTTTTCGGCGGCGAGGCGTTGGGCTTCGGCGTCTGCTATGCGTTTGGCTTCGGCCTCTGCTTCGCGTTTGGCTTCGGCCTGTCGTGCGCGGATGACTTCTTCCGGGTCCAGGCGTTCGATGGCAGGCGCCAGGGTGTTTTTGCTGATCAGCGATTGCGCCTGGGATTCGATCACGGCGATTTTGCCTAGCCTTTCCTGGTTGGCGCGTTCCAGTTGTTGCTGCTGCGTCTTGCGCCGAGCTGCATCGATGGCTGCTGACATTACCGGTTCGGGCGCCAGCCAGGCATTCTGCACCAGGGTATAGCCGGCTTTTTCATTGGCCTGCCTGGCTTGGGCGCTCAGTCGGGTGATGACTTCCGGTCGTTGGGCATTCTTGTACTCTGCCTGGGCAAGCCGGTGTTTTTCCATTTCCGCGGCCACGAACGCCTGGCGGAGCCGTTCGCTTTCCTCGGGATTGAATTTAAGCAGTTCGACGTCGTTGTTGTCAAGCCCTACCATGTCGGCGATGCGGATCATCCTGGTGCCGACTTTGAGATAAGCGCCGCTGCGACCCTGGTAGGCGCCTTCGTGGGCGGTGGAATAGCGGGGGTTGGCCCGGTAGACGACCACGACTTTGTCACCCGGCTGGTAGATAGGGTACTGGGCAGCGGCCTGGGCATAGAGGGCGTTTTGGTCAGGCGTCGGCGCATGGGCTTGGGCGAGCCGGTTCACTTCGCGTTCGACGGCTGCTTCCAGATCAGCGTCAGCGATGGGGTCGGCGGTTGGGCGGCTGGGCAAATCCGGGCTTTTCTCCAGGAACATGGGCAGCAGGGCTGACAGCGCCTTTTCGGTGGTGGTCTCCAGCGGCTGTTCCGTGAAGAATTGCATGGCCAGCTTGTCGGCGAGGGCCAGGCGTCGCGCAGAAGTAGAGGCGGCGTCCTCTTCGCCGCCATGTCCGCGCCAGCTGAACAGAATCGTGGAACACACCAGGATGGCTAAGGTGGTTGTTGACCAACGTCTCATTCACATTCTCCTTTGTGGGCAGTCGTTGGCTGGTGTCGACCCCGGCAGGTGTGCCGGAGGCCATGCAAGGCATTGCCCATGCATATAGTGTACGCCATTATTGCCGTTTTTCTTGTCTAACAATCATTTTTTTTCTTAAACGAGCTGTTTTTCTGCTATCAGCTTGGGATGGGCGGTTGTTCAGCTGAGGCAGATTCGGGTAATGCAGCGGTGAAAATGCTCGATGCCGTCCAAAATATTGATTTCAACGCGGAGGAAATAGAAGGGCGGCAGCTCTGCCGGGAGTTCTGGCAGGCGGACAGCGTCTTTTTCGGTGGTGACGAGGATTTCGGCGTGGTGTTTGTTGGCCGCGTTGATGAAATCGCGCAGCTCATGGGCGCGGTAACGATGGTGGTCGACAAAGCGCTTGCGGTAGACGATGGTGGCGCCGAGGTCGGTCAGATAATTTTCAAAGCTTTCTGGAACGGCGATGGCGCAGAGTGCGGCGACCCGTTTGCCGCGGATATAGTCCAGGTTGACTTGCTCAGAACTCCGCACGTCCTGGAAGTGGCGCGGCTCGTGGTTGCATTCAATGATTTCGGCGCGTGGGTTGTGGCGTTTCAGGAAGGAGCGAAGGTGTCGCAGGTGGTTGCCGCCGTTTGATTTGGTCAAAAAGATGAAATCGGCGCGGCGGAGGTTCTTGATCGGCTCGCGCAGCAGTCCTAGGGGCAGGGGCTCGTGGTTGTGGAACGGGTTGGTGGAATCGACTAGGAGGATGTTGAGCCATGGTTGCAGCTTGATGTATTGGAAGCCGTCGTCGAGCAGGAGGGTGTCGGCTTGCAGGTGGCTGATGGCGTATTTGCCTCCTTTGACGCGGTTCTTGTCCACCACGACGGCGACGCCGGTGCGGTCATTTTGGGCGAGGAGGTTGCGCGCCAGCATGAACGGCTCGTCGCCGGCCTCGCCGGAATCCAGGAAGACTTGCTTGCCGTCGGAGACGATTTTTGGCGGTATGGCGTTGTAGTCCTTGGCAAAGGCGGCGCGCAGGCGGTCGAACCATGGCCGCGGCTTGCTGCGATAGCCTCGGCTGAGGATGGCGACATGGCGACCGCGGGCGGCGAGGGTTTTGGCGAGCAGTTCGACGACTGGGGTTTTGCCGGTGCCGCCGACGGTGAGGTTGCCGACGCTGATGACGAAGCAGCCGAGAGCCTGGCGTCGGATGATGAAGTTGTCATACAGGGTCAGGCGCAGTTGAACCACGTTGCGGTAGGCGCGGGAAAGCAGGAACAGCAGGACGCGGAACAGGCGGTCGCTGGTTGAGCGCTGCCGTCCGTTGATGATTTCAATTGCGTATTGTTCGGTTTTTTCCAGGAAGTCTCGGATGGGCATAAATCGTAATCAGTTTGAGTGCGTAGGCGCAGGCGTTTCGCAAGGCGGCGTTGGCCTATTTACATTATCACCACATTCGTGATTGCGCCATGCGGCCGTGTTATTTTTCGTAGTGGTGAGGTGGCGATTGGTCAGGATTGCGGCGGTGATCCATATCCAGCGTTTGCTGAGCAGGTCGTCCCACAGGCAGCAGAACATAAGCGCGGCGGTGAATGCGACGATAAGGCCGGCGGCTTGGCGGTCGGGCGGCGAGGCTGCGGTCAGGCACCAGAAGGCGAACATGGCCAGGGCGGCTGGGAGGCCGAACAGGATGACGAGTCGGAGGTATTCGTTATGCG
>Ga0123334_1004554_pt1 | contig 14025 bp, 12 predicted proteins | sample BiotimSIPDNA_FD_89706 | JGI IMG/M metagenome (GOLD analysis project Ga0123334, IMG submission 89706) | Anaerobic biogas reactor microbial communites from Washington, USA - Biogas_R1 time_0 SIP DNA | ecosystem: Engineered > Bioreactor > Anaerobic > Unclassified | place: Washington, USA... | reverse complement strand
ACGTTATTGTTCACGGGAGCCTGATACGGGCTCTGCGGCTGAGTATTATACGCATTAGCACCTACAGGCGTTACCATATCGGCAAACCCATTACCTGACTGTACAGCAGGAGCGTTTCCCTTTTCAAGAGCCTTAAGGTCATCGAGCATATCGCTCATGCGCTGATATCTGTCATTGGTATTGAAAGCGCAGGCCTTGAGGATAATGCCGGCAAATCCGGCAGAGGCGTTCTTCGGCGGCGGAAGATTTTCTCCGTTCATCCGCCTTTCTATGGCCTCCTCCGGCAGACATACGTCTCCGAAGGGGAACTGATAGTCGTTCATCAGGCAGTACAGAGCGATTCCGAAAGAATAGATATCCGCCTGCTTCGTATAGCCGTCCGAGCCATAGCGTGCATAGTATATCTCCGGAGCGATATATCCTTCTGTACCGGCAAACGAACGTGCTGACACAGACTTCTTGGAGATATTGAAATCGCCCAGCTTATACGTTCCGGAATCGGAAACAAAGAAATTTCCGGGCTTTATATCACGGTGTATAACGCCGAGATCATGGGCAGCCTTGATACCGCTGCCGATATCTATGGCGAGCCTGAGCACATTCCGCTGTGAGCAGTCGAACCTGCGCTCCTTCATAAGCTTTTGCAGGCAGGTAAGGTACTCCATGCGTATCAGCATATAGTAGCCTATCTGGCGGCCTTCATGTATAAAGGGCTTAATGGTCTCGTCCTCGTAGAGCACGATATTGGGCGAGCTCCTTAGCTTATACATTATGGTAGTCTCGTTCTCAGCCTCGATACGCTTCTTTTCGAGATAGTCCCTGCGTCTTTCCTCATCAACGTAAACAGCTTCATCAGCAACGATGGGCTCTATTTTCAGAGCGGAAACATCTATACGGTTCTCTCGTCTTGCCTCAATGCGGTAGACTACACTTGAAGCTCCGCTGCCTATCTGTTCTTTTATGTACCAATTGTCCCATAGGGGCTCCTGTATCTGGTCACGGATCAGTTTATGTATATCATTCATATCGCACCTTAATAAAGCTCCGCTTAAAACGGAGTTGATCTTAGCTCTCCGGACTGAGGGAACATCTCCTCCTCTCATCCGGAAGAACGGTATCGCTTTTGAATATTGTATTATTATAACATATTTTTCCGGTTAAATCAAGTATTCCGGAAAACGTCTCCCGCCGGCCGTTACAGCCGATGCATTATCCGGAGCCGAGGACAGACTATCACTGCAAAACTGACACAACGGCAGACCCGTTCCGCATTTTCAATTCTCCATTTGCTAAAAGCCTCTCTTTTGTTTATTTTTCTTCTTGATTTGACATTTATTATATGATATAATGGTATTGATTATTTTAAGTCCCGGCAACGCAGCAAACGTCACCCAACAATAAAAGAATTTCACAGAAAAACGGGACGATCGATTATGTTAAACTGGAGGTGCTCATATGGCTGATTTCAAGGCTATTATGGCAGAGATAAAGCAGCCCTTGTGGGATAACTGGTATATTGTGGGCGAGCTCGGTTCAGGAGCTTCAGGCGTTGTCTACCGTATAGAGGCAAAGCGTGAGAACCGTACTGACGTTTCGGCTCTTAAAGTGGAGCCGATCACGCTTGAGGATGTGCTTTACACCGATCCTGAAAAGCGTGCTTCTATCCTTGAGAAAAAGCGTCAGGCCGCAGTAAACGAGACCAGCATAATGTATAAGCTGAAAAAATGTCCTTATATCGTGGGATACGAGGATGAGAATATAGTAAAGCTGGAGAATACCGAAGGCTATGTGCTGCTGATACGAATGGAGTATCTGACCTGCCTTCAGGATCTGGTAAAGCGCGGCGGCTTCAACTGCTCCGAGGCTAATGTGCTCAAGCTGGCTATGGAGATAGGCAGCGGTATACAGGCTGCCCATAAGCAGGGCGTTATCCACCGTGATGTTAAACCCGCAAACTTCTTTGTTTCCGATGACGGTACATACAAGCTGGGTGACTTCAACATTTCCAAATCTACTGTTGCTGCACGTTCATTTGCCGGTACAGAGGGATATATCGCTCCTGAGATATACAAGGCTAAACAGAGTGTCGACAACACCTATACAAAGCAGGCAGACATATACTCCTTCGGTATATGCCTTTACCAGCTCCTGAACGATTTCTGTTTCCCCTTCGAGGACAACTGCCTTGCGGAGGAAGCTATAGACAAGCGAATGAACGGCGAACCTCTGCCGCTGCCGAAAAATGCTTCTCCTGAGTTCGGAAGGATAATCCTCCGTGCCTGTGCATATGATCCGGCAAACAGATATCAAAGCATGGATGAGTTCCTTGCCGACCTGAGAAATTACAGCTTCACATCCGGCAATCCGTCCGCCATCCCGTCCATGAGCACAACAAACTCCATGAACAGCCCGTACAACAACGCATCTTCGTTCAACAGACAGTCAGCCGGCAGCGTTCCGCCTGTACACAACAACTTCAACAGAAGCGTTGCTCAGAACCCGTTCAGTCAGGCTCCATCCATGCCGAACGGACAGTTCGCATCCAAGCCCTCATATCCCGGCGGAGCAGCTCCCCAGGCAGCAGCTCCTGCTCCTAAGAAGAAGAGCAAGCTCCCTGTTGTGCTGACAATACTGGTGCTGCTGGCAGGCGCAGGCGGTGCTGGTGCATTCTTCCTCCTCAGAGACGGTGATGAAGGCAGCTCCAAGAGCAGCAAGCACTCTGTCGATCATCCCGAGAATGCAGAGGAATTCGACGGACACTACTATATGTACTTTGATTCCCATATGAACTGGAAGGACGCTGAGGCGTTCTGCGTCGAAAAGGGCGGACACCTTGTCTCTGTAAACAGCAAGGACGAACAGAAATTCATTGAGGAACTCGCTTCAGACAAGTCTGAATTCGGCGTATGGATAGGCGCTTACCGTGTCAAGGACGATATGGATACCTGGTACTGGACAGACGGCACCGACTTTGATTTCACAGACTGGGCAAACTTTGAAGGCTATGACGGCGAGGTATACAAATTCCCGGCTGAGATGCAGGACAAGAGCTACTACGCAATGATGATGAATATGGAAGCCTTCAGCGAACTTGGCACTATCGACATAGTCAGTGGCAGCTGGGCCGATTTCCCGAATAACGGTGACGGCGGAGATGTAAGCGATATGGGCTTCATCTGCGAGTGGCAGTGAGGTGAGCGCTATGGACAATAAAACTATTTACTACAGGCCTCTTCCGCCCAAGCCGGCTACACTTCTCCTCCTTGAACCAAATGACGCTGTAAGGGTAGTCACACTTGAAGGCGACATGAAAATGGGAAGAGACGTTACCGGCAGTCTGTGCGACATAAAGCTGCGCTCATGCATAGCCTCCCGTGACCACGGCGACTTCATTTTTGCCGACGGAGGCTATCACTATCGTGATAATAACAGTCTCAACGGCACATACTATAACGGTGTAAAGCTGGCACAGCTCAACGAAAGAGGCTCAAAGGCAGTAAGGCTCCAGGACGGAGACGTTCTCCGTATAGACAGAAGGAACCTGAACGAGCCCCATCCTGAGGCTGTTGTGGCAATATTCAGCACCTCCTTCAACACAGACGACAAGTGGAACCGCTATTCTCTGAGAGGACAGAATATCGTCCCTATCGGAAGAAATATCAACAGCGGAATCTCCCTCTCCGACTTCATGGCGTCAAGGAACCATGCTTCACTGGTAGCCATGCCGGACGGACGCTGGAAGATCGTAGATAACGGCAGCACAAACGGAGTTGCCGTAAACAAGATAGCTATAAGTGGCGAAAGGCTCCTCGATCCCTTCGATGTTATCAGGATAGCCAATACCACCCTGATATTCCTTGAAGATGAGATCATATTCAACGCGGTCCAGCCGAAACCGCAGAAGATGACTCCGGACCGCAGACAGGTCATTATGAACGTTAATATCCAGAGAGCTACTACTGCCGGTATCTTCCGGAAGAGAGACCTGCTCAGGGATATCCGCCTTGATGTTGAATCAGGAGATTTCATACTCATCCTCGGCGGCTCAGGAGCCGGCAAGACCACATTCATCAACGCCCTCAGAGGAAGGATCAGCCAGTCCGGCGTTCATGCCACAGGACAGGTCCTTTTCGGCGGAATGGATCTCTATAAGAACTTCAAGATGCTCAAGAACAAGGTGGGACTTGTCCCACAGTTCCCTACTACCCGAGACGAGGACACTGTCTATCATACAGTCCATGATATGGCTACATCCATGCTTGCAGGAGACTATACCCAGCAGGAGATAGAAATGCGTATCAGGGATGTTTTCAACAGACTAATGCTCAACAGTCTCAGGGACAGATTCATAAAGAACCTCTCAGGAGGCCAGAAGAAACGTGCTGAGGTCGCTCTCGGATCCGTTCTGGATCAGGAGGTATTCATCCTGGACGAGCCTGACTCCGGTATGGACTTTGCTACCCGTGTGGAGCTTATGAAGACGCTGAAATCCTGTACGGAGACCGGAGAAGCCATTGCGGTAATCTCCCACGCTCCCGATGATGCAGCAGACCTCTACACCAAGGTCATAGTCCTTGCAAAGAGCCAGTCAGACGAGGTAGGCCACCTTGCCTACTACGGAGACGTTGCCAACGCCTACAGTTTCTTCGGCGTAAATAAACTCAGTGAGATAGTCATGGAGATAAACTATGAGGGCGGCAAGGGTCGTGCAGACGAGTTTATCCGCAAATTTGAGATGACAAGGAGAGGTTGATATGAAGAATAAAAGATTAGCTCAGCTGAGCGTATATTTCAAGAAGAATTTCAGACTTTTCATGAACCAGAAGAACTGGAAGTTCATCGTTATCGCTGCGGTCATCTCATTCCTTGTATGTGCTATCGTAGGCGAGAATATGTACAAGACCTTTGAGGATACACAGTCCGGCTTCTTCGCCATAGTCTCCGCTGCGGTATGGGTGGGCATATTCAACTCGATACAGAGGATATGCAAGGAGCATAACACGATAGCTGCGGAGTACCGTTCAGGTCTCCATATAAGCTCATACATCATGTCCCATGTACTCTTCGACTTCTTTGTATGCCTGTGTCAGGCCATATGCCTTATGGCCATATGCTGTGCGTTCATCGAATTCCCCTCTGACGGAGTGATAATGCCGACAGTTGTAGAGACTTTCATAACCCTGCTGCTGGTCATCTGGGGTGCGGATATAATGGGTATCATGGTATCGTCCGTTTCATCAAATCCCAACGTAGCCATGACCGCAATGCCCTTCGTGCTCATACTCCAGCTCGTAATGTGCGGAGTGCTCTTCAAGCTTGAAGGCTGGTCTGAGGCTATAGCAAATATCACATACAGCAAATGGGGAATGTCAGCACTGGGCAGCTCATCCGACCTCAACAACGACAAGAGCCTCCCCTCACGCATAAACGAGGTATTCCCCACTTTCGTAAGGGAAAATATAGATATGTACGACTATGAAGCCGCAACAATGCTTGCCGCATGGGGCATGATAATCCTCATTTCAGTCGTATGCATATTCATAAGCATCATAAGCCTTAAATTCCGCAACAGGAACTCTTGACGGAGGCTGATATCATGGCTTTATCAGAAGAAAAAACAGTTAAGCTCGAAGCCGGCGGAAAAACTGATCTGCTGGTCAGCATAGCTTCAAATGTGGGAAAGGTCCGTCAGGTCAACGAGGACAACTTCTATGCCGACAAGCTCGGCATACGTGAAGTAGAGAACCTCTGCGGCTACAAGGTACTCAGCCATTCGGACAGATACATCTTTGCGGTATTTGACGGAATGGGCGGCGAGCAGTTCGGAGACGTAGCCTCTGAGATAGCAGCAAGAGCGCTTGCAGAAGCTGCGGACAGCATAAACTCTGTCCCGGCCGAGGAGCTCAAGGATGTTGTAGACAAATTTGCCTCCGAGGCTAACGACCGCATCGTAAAAATGGTGGACGAGATGAACGCCAAACTCAGCGGCTGTACACTGGTAATGGTATGTACAATCGGCGATCAGGCCTATGCCTTCAGTATAGGTGACAGCCGCATATACTACTATTCCGCCGAAAGCGGTCTCAGACAGGTATCCGAGGATCAGACCCTGGCAATGAAAAAGCTCAAGGCCAATATCTATACCGAGGAAGAGGCAAAAATGAGCGAGGATGCCCATAAGATAACCTCATTTCTCGGAGTTGATACCCGCGGTATCGGCATGAAAACCCTGTCATACGAACCGGTGGATCTCAGCAAGGGAGCATTGCTGCTTTGCAGCGACGGCCTTACGGATATGGTCACAGATGAGGGCATTGCCGATCTTATGGCGGAATGTGATGAGGAGATCGCACCGAGACTGGCCGACGCAGCGCTGGAAAACGGCGGCATGGACAATGTGACCTGCCTGGTCATATACAAAGCATGAAAACAAGGAGTAATGATAATGGATTACACATATAAGACAAAAATGGTCTGTGCTCAGACGATCAGCTTCCACATTGAAGGCAATGTTATCACAGGAATAAAGTTCCTGGGAGGCTGCGACGGTAATCTCAAGGCAATATCAAAGCTGGTAGACGGCTGGACAGTTGAGCAGATAGAGGAGAAGCTGACAGGCAATACCTGCGGCAGAAAGCCTACCTCATGTGCAGATCAGCTTGCTAAGGCTGTCCGGGCAGCATATGAGGAGTCACAGCGCTCCTGACAAAATAATCCCGGCAGTATTTCCAATACACAAAGCATTAGTTACAAAATGAATACAATCTGCAAAATATATGTAAAAATCGCCCATGAGCTGTTGACGGGAAATATAAAAGCGAGTATAATTTAATCATAAAATATATCAGACGGTGTGTTTCCGTCAAGGATGGTAACAATATGACGATCAGGAGCAAAAGAATAGCTGCCTTGCTGCTCTCAGTCATGACCTTCAGCTCTTCCGCATCCTGCGCTTCAAAAGTTAAGCAGGCAGACGAGTCATCAATAAAAAGACCCGGCTGGATGGACGAAAAAGCCTCCGGACAAGAGGGCGAAGACAGCGGCAGCAATGACAGCAGTGATGAAAATAAAGAGGTGCAGACCACTGTCACCACCACAACTGTAACAACAACGACAACTACAACCACAACGACCACGCCTATACTCAAGGGCAATCTTTACGACTGCAAGGGCGAACTGCTGATGTACAGCGGCCAGCGTGAGGACGGCTCCGAGGAGAGGTTCACCAACGATGACAATAAGGTGGCCTTTGCGAATATCCTCAACAAGCTATCCTCCGGCTTCGATGCCACATTCGAGGATACCCTCAGGGACAAGAACCCTGACCCGGTAAACGGGAATGAGGATGTGGGACGTTCCATACAGCTTACACTGGACGCAAATGTTCAGAATGCAGTATATCAGTATATGCAGAATATGAACATAGTGGGCTCAGTGGTAGTAATGAGAACTGACGGCTCCATACTCTCAGAGGTCTCCTATCCCTCATATGATCCCGATATCTATGAGCAGGACAAGGATTACGGCGATACACTGAGCTGGGGAGCCTTCTGCAACAAGACCTTCCAGAACGCACCTCCGGGCTCATGCTTCAAGATAATGTCAGAGGTGCTTGCGGATAAACACGGCATAAGAACACTCTATGACGACGGTACATGGGTGGACGACGGTGCGACCATAGTCAACTGGGATCACGATACAAACTGGTCATATCCCATCGCCGAGCGCTCACTTTATTCCGCATTCACTAATTCAAGCAACATCTTTTTCGCAAAAGCCTTCGATCAGATCGGCAAGGAGGCAGTCCTCAACGATCTTGGAACTATATTCAACTTCGGCCCGGGATATGAGATATACTGCGATTTCGGCTCGATTGAAAACAATATCGAGATCTACTGCAACGACGACCTGCGGCGAAGTGCCTTCGGGCAGTCATATGTCCGCACCTGTCCCATATATCTTGCCGCACTGGGACGTGAGGCGATATTCGGCGATATGGTAAAGCCTTTCGTTATAAGGAACGTGGTGGACACAAACGACTTCGGAAACGTGGTCGAATCCGGCAGTCAGGCCGGAGAGGTCATCGGCTCTATCCCTCCGGAATGCCGCCAGGGGCTCCTCGACGGAATGGCAGGCGTTGGCGGAAATCTGGGAGTATATGTCCCCGACGGATATCAGTTCTACGCAAAGACCGGTACCGCTGAGACCGGCGCAGGTGATTTCCTGTACATAACAGGCTGCCTGAAGAATTACAACGATAACGGCCAGAACGGCTGGTCAGATACCAATTACGCCAATTACCGTGCAAACGGCGGCTCCTACATAATCGTAATGCAGATCCAGAACCCACAGGATCATAATTTCAGCTTCGCCAGCGAGTCCGCCCAGCTGTATAAAGGCGTCATCGACGCAGTGTTCAGCTGCCAGTAACAAAAAAGCTGCCTCTAAGCGTATTGCTTTCTTTGGCTGCTATACGTTAGTTATTGAGGGAGAACCCTTTTGAAAAAGGGTTCTCCCTCAAACTCCCTTCCTAAAACTTTCAGTTTTAAATTTTCCCCCAGATAGGGCGCAACCCATGTAATTACTACATGGGCTTTTTTATTATCATGCGCCCTATCTGGGGGAAAATTTAGATTAAAAGTCTTTGGAAAGGGGTTCGGGGAAGAACCTTTCCTCAGAAAGGTTTTCCCCGAGTAATTGACATATAGCAGCCAAAGAAAGCAATGCACTTAAAAGGCAGCTTTTTATCATATTATCATGCTTCTGAGAACTGACTTTTATCGACGCCGCAGAGTGGACATTCAAAGTCCTCAGGAAGATCCTCAAACTTAGTGCCGGGCGCAATACCGTTCTCAGGAGAGCCCAGCTCCTCGTCATACTCCCATCCGCATACATCGCACACATATTTTGCCATTTCTTTCCCCCCTTTTTCAGTTCCGCAAGGAACAGTTGATATATATCGACCGTGATCGATGCTTAATTGAGCTCGTTGCCGCTCTTCTCGCCTTTAGAGAACGCAACGAGGTTAGCAACAGTAGTCTCAGCAATATTGTTCAGAGCCTCCTCGGTAAGGAAAGCCTGATGTGAGGTTACAATAACGTTAGGCATGGAGATAAGTCTTGCAAGGATATCATCGGCGATGATATGGCCGGAGAAATCGTTGAAGAACACATCTCCTTCCTCCTCGTATACATCGAGGCAGGCAGCGCCTATCTGCCTTGATTTTATACCTTCAACAAGAGCCTCAGCGTCAATGAGGGCGCCTCTTGAGGTATTCAGCAGGACAACTCCCTTTTTGAGCTGGCCTATAGTCTCCTTGCTTACCATATGGTATGTCTCTTCAGTCAGCGGACAGTGGAAGGAGATAATATCGCTGCGGCTGAAGAGCTCCTCCAGCTCCACATATTCTATACCGCTGTCCTTAGCCGGGAACTTATCATATGCAATAACATTCATGCCGAATCCCCGGCAAATATCTATGAAGATCCGTCCGATCTTACCTGTTCCCACAACACCCACAGTCTTGCCGTGGAGGTCGAAGCCGGTGAGGCCGTTAAGGGAGAAGTTGAAGTCACGGGTGCGGATATACGCCTTGTGTATGCGTCTTATGGAAGTAAGCAGCAATGCCATAGCGTGTTCTGCCACAGCGTATGGCGAATATGCCGGAACTCTCACAACAGCGATCTTATCCTTTGCATATTCGATATCCACATTGTTATATCCGGCGCAGCGGAGGGCGATTATCTTTATGCCCAGGCCGCAGAGCTTATCGATAACGTTCTTGTCAACGGTATCATTTACGAAAACGCACACAGCCTCGCAGCCCTTTGCCAGAGCAGCTGTATCCTCGTTGAGCTTAGTCTCATAGAACTTGAATTTCATGCCGTTCTTTTTTCCGTACTCTTCAAAGCCGGGGATATCATAATTCTTTGTATCAAAAAATGCTACCTTCATGGGTTTTCGCCCTTCTTTCTTGAAATCTCAGCCATTTTATCAAGAATGATATTTGCAGCATCGAATTTGCTCATCATTTCAAGCTCGTCGCAGCGGTCGTCAGTGATAATAGTTATGACATTGGTATCAGTACCGAAGCCTGCTCCGGACTGCTTTATGGAGTTGGCGCAGATCATATCGCACTTCTTTGAGGCAAGCTTCTTCTTTGAATTGCCGATAACGTTGTCGGTCTCCATTGAGAAGCCGCAGACTATCTGGCCGTAGTGACGGTGTTCTCCGATGTACTTGAGGATATCCTCTGTCCTCTTAAGGGAGATGCTCATATCGTCATCGGATTTCTTTATCTTTGAATCCACATATTCTGTGGGGGTATAATCGGCCACAGCAGCAGCCTTAATGACAAAATCACACTCGTCAAGCCGCTCTTTTACTGCGTTGAACATATCCTCGGCCGACTTTACCGGAACTACGTTCACGAACATGGGCGGAGCCACATCTGTATGAGCAGCAACAACAGTTACCTCTGCTCCACGGAGCATAGCTGCTCTTGCAACAGCGAATCCCATTTTTCCGCTTGAATGATTGGTTATGAAGCGCACAGGATCTATGCTCTCACGGGTAGCGCCGGCAGTCACCAGCACCTTCTTTCCGGCAAGATCCTTTTCAAAGGCTGCTTCACGGACGATATACTCAAGGAGCGTCTCCTCGTCCGGCAGCTTTCCGTCGCCGATATCGCGGTTTGCCAGCATTCCCTTCACTGGCTCGATTATCTCATAGCCATATTTTTTCAGCTTTGCGATATTGTCCTGTACAATAGGATTGTGGAACATATTATGGTTCATAGCCGGAGCAATGATCTTCTTGCAGGTACAGGCCATAACAGTCGTAGTCAGCATATCATCGGCAATGCCGTTTGCTATCTTGCCGATAACATTTGCGGAAGCCGGAGCTATCATGACCACATCAGCCTTTTTTGCTATAGAAACGTGCTCGACACTGTACTCAAAATTGCGGTCGAAGGTATCTATAAGGCACTTGTTCTGGGTGAGTGTCTCAAAGGTGAGCGGGTGTACAAAATTTAGTGAATTAGGAGTCATTGCAACATGAACATCAGCGCCCAGCTTTGTGAGCATACGTGCAAGGTTGCATATTTTATAGACTGCGATAGAGCCGGAGACTCCAAGAAGAACGGTTTTACCTTTAAGCATGGCGGTACCTCCCCGAAAAAAATATCTCAGGAGTATTATACCACATATTTATAAAAAAATCTATAGCTTTTTTCATCAAAATATGCTATAATAGTTTGGATAGATGATGAGGAAAACAAGGAGTGCCGGAGAAACACATTGTTTTCCCGGCAAAAATATCCCCTATCCATCAACTGACTCAGGAGGTAAACAACAATGCTTTTAGCTGTAGATATCGGAAATACAAATATAGTTTTCGGATGTGTGGATGAAAATGACGAGGTAGTGCTCTTTGAGCGCATATCCACCAACCACAATGCAACTGCCGCAGAGTATGCTGCTATCATTAAAAATATACTTGAAATGAACAGCTTCAACATAGGTGACATAGACGATGCGATCATGTCGTCTGTAGTTCCGTCTGTGACAAATACTGTACGGGAGGCGATACGCAAGCTCTTCCATGTTGAAGTGATGCTGGCAGGCCCGGGAGTTAAGACCGGACTGAATATCCTCATCGACAACCCTGCACAGCTTGGCAGTGATCAGGCTGTTGACGCTGTTGCAGCTATAAACCAGTATCCGGTACCGCTTATAATAATAGATATGGGAACAGCGACCACTGTCTCCGTTGTAGACAAGAACAAGAACTACCGCGGCGGACTGATAATGACAGGTATGGCTGTTGCCGCAGACGCACTCATAACAAGAACAGCTCAGCTTCCGAAGGTGAATTTTGAAGCACCGGCACATATAATCGGTACGAATACCATAGACTGTATGAAGAGCGGCTTTCTTTACTCCAATGCCTGTGCGCTGGACGGAATAATCGAGCGTATAGAGGAGGAGCTGGGAGACAAGTGTACTGCTGTTGCTACGGGAGGACTTTCTGAGCTGGTAGTGCCGCTTTGCAAGAAGGATGTTATACTTGACAGCAATCTGCTTATAAAGGGACTTGGTATAATTTACAGAAAGAATAAAAAGAAATAACGCCGAGGGCGGCAGGAAAAGGGTTTCCAAAGGGTTGAGCAACCCTTTGGCAGAGGGTGAACGAGGGGGACAGCGTCCCCCTAAAAAAGTAGTACAGCGAGCGAAGCAATGCTGTACGGACGGTGCACTTATGCTTTGCCCCGGCTTGACCGGCAAATTTTACCGCCGGTCAAGCCGGAGGATACATAAGCAGAGCGTCCGTCCGGATACGCTTCGCTGTCCGGACTGCTTTTTCAGGGAGGGCTCTGCCCTCCCTCGCACACCCACCTGCCAGAGGATCACAGACCCTCTGGACTCCCCCTATTTGCCGCCTCCGGCGTCCTTTATTCTTTATAACAACAAAAAGGAGACCTTCCGTGAGGTCTCCTTTATTTTTATCTTATCTTCAGAAATTCCTTGAAATTTTCCGCAAGTATCATGCGGTTCTCCTTCTCCGTAAAGCCCAACGCAAGAAAACGCTCGAACTCCTCTTCGTGTCCCCACATCGGGAAATCTACACCAAAGAAGCAATTTTCAACGCCGTACTTCTTTACCATATGGGCAGCCCTTTCCGGACTTAAAAATGCCAAAGAACTGCTGACGTCAAAGCGTACATTCTGAAGTCCCGCAAGTATCTCCTCAGCCTCGTCCCAGCGCTGATAACCGCCAAGATGTGCAGCAAGGAGCTGAAGTCTTGGAAAATTATCGTGTATCGCCCTTATCCTCTTCGGAGCTGAATAGTCATACCTGTTGTCTCCGCAGTGTATCAGCAAAGGCAGCCTGCCCTGTATTATCTCATATATCTTGAACGCCTCCGGTGAATCCGCATCAAACTTCTGGAAGTCCGGATGAAGCTTCACTCCGTTAAGGCCAAGTTCCTCTATCTGGATGATATCAGCTTCGATATCATCGGAATCCGCATGAGTCGTTCCAAAGCCGTAAAACTCAGGATGAGCCTTGCATTCCTCGGCAATGAAGCTGTTTATAGAGCTTATCTGCCTTGGAGATGTGGCTGTGGAGCAGACCAGATAGCGTGACACTCCTATCTTTTTTCCGCTCTCTATAAGCTTATCGCTCATGCCGCAGCCTGTCATAGGCAGTTCATAGAAATGGCCGATATTGACAGTTGCATTTTCAGCTATCTTCTCCGGAAAAATATGTGCATGAGCATCGATTATCTCATATTTCCTGTATTCTTCGGATATCATTATATTATCCTCCTGTATTCTCTTATAATCTAAGTAACAATTATATATCATCTTTCCGGATTTGTCAAATAGTGCCTGATATTGTTGCATCGGGTAAATTTATGTCGGAATGACAATAATCTGTAATCAAAATTTATCCTCTTTGCTATGGACAAATTTCACAAATTATGTTATAATTATTGTGAAACTACATGGAAAGTCTATTCAGTCTTTCCTCATTATGCCGTATCTGCGGCAAGAAAGGATATTTTATGCTTCACGAGAAATCATGCGGTGCAATAGTGTACCGTAAATTTCATGGGAACACCGAGATCCTCCTCATTAAGCATATCAACAGCGGACACTGGTCCTTCCCGAAAGGCCATGTGGAGGCCGGCGAAACTGAGGTCGAGACCGCTCGCCGTGAGATAATGGAGGAAACTTCCATCGATGTTATCATAGATCCCACATTCCGTGAGACCGTTACCTATTCCCCTAAGAAGGACACTATGAAAGTAGTAGTCTACTTCCTTGCCAAAGCCAAAAACGTGGATTTCGTCCCACAGGAGGACGAGATCGCCGAAATACGCTGGGTGGATATATCCTACGCAGCAAATATACTCTCATACGAAAATGACAAAACTATAGTCTCAAAAGCCAAAAACGCCATAAAAGAAGCTCTTTGACGGCAGTGCTGACTTCCTCGGAGAGCTGCTAAACATAACTTT
>Ga0123334_1004553_pt1 | contig 14026 bp, 12 predicted proteins | sample BiotimSIPDNA_FD_89706 | JGI IMG/M metagenome (GOLD analysis project Ga0123334, IMG submission 89706) | Anaerobic biogas reactor microbial communites from Washington, USA - Biogas_R1 time_0 SIP DNA | ecosystem: Engineered > Bioreactor > Anaerobic > Unclassified | place: Washington, USA... | reverse complement strand
TAAAGGGATACAAGTTTAATGGCCTCCTAAAAACAGATGGAGCCATTAACCTCTCCGGTTCATTGATGAAATCCGGGCTGAATATCACCATAGAAAAGGGCGCCATAAACAACAATGAAAATAAACTCGCATTAAAGGATATCCTGTTAAGCTTAACGCTTGATGACCTTATCTCATTTAGAAGCCCCTTTGGGCAAAAGATAAAGATAGGCAACGCCTCTTTTGGTGATATATCTGTTGACGATGTTGCCTTTGATTTCAGGGTAGACAGCCTCTCTTCTATCTTTATTGAACAGGGGAGATTCAAATGGTGCGGGGGTAATATCAATATACAGTCCTTCCGTGTGGACACTGAAAAGGATGAATACCTTATTACCCTATTCTGCGACAGGCTCAGGCTTGCAGACCTGCTTGAACAGTTCGGGGTCTTTGGTGTAACAGGGGGCGGAACAGTAAACGGCAGGATACCCATAACCATATCAAAGGGTAAGATCAGCTTTGAGGATGGCTTTTTGTACTCCACACCGGGCGGGGGCGGAAAGATAAACATCAGGGGCACTGATATGTTCAAGGCTGGTATGACACCCGGTACACCCGAGTATATTCAGATGGATATAGCAAGCGAGGCATTAAAGGCATTTGACTATTCATGGGTAAAGATGTCCCTGAATACTGACCAGGAAGAGCTTACAGTAAAGCTTCAATTTGATGGTAAGCCTGAAAACAAACTCCCATTCAGATATGATAAAGACTTAAGCAGGTTTCAGCGTGTAGAGACTGCATCAGAAGGCTCCAACTTCCAGGGGATAAGCCTTGATGTCAATTTTAAACTGCCCCTTGATGAATTGTTGAATTACAAGGGTGCATTGGATATGATAAAGTAAGGCGCAAGGCGCAGGGTGCATAGCTCAGGGTTAAAACAAGGGACTCTTATTATTAATTGAATAAAAGGAGAATGATATGCAAAAGGTATTAATGATATTTGCGGTATTAACAGTGTTTACTGTTTTTTGCGGGGCCTGCTCAACAAGGCATGCCATTGAGGTAGCGCCGGTTGAGGTTAAACCCATACATATTACAATTGATGTGAATGTAAAGATTGACCGTGCCCTTGATGACTTTTTCAGTGACATAGACAAGGCTGAAAGCAAGCTTCAGGGATCAGGTAAAAAATAAAAGTGAAATAAGATGATAAGGAGATAAAAATGAAAAAAATATCATACAAATTATTGCTGGCTTTAATTTCAATATTGATAATATGTTCATCAAACCTTTATGCACAGGGCATTAAGGAGAGGATGCAGGATCGCCTGCCTGCTGTTGTTGAGCTTAAAAAGGCAGGAGTTGTAGGGGAGAATGCCCAGGGATACCTTGAATTTGTGGGCGCAGACAAGAAAGGCGAAGATACTGTTACAGCAGAAAATGATGACCGCAAAAAGGTGTATGAGGCGATTGCAAAACAATCAGAGACAACTATAGAACTGGTGGGGCAGAGAAGGGCCAAACAGATAGCTGAAAAGGCCGACCCTGGCGAATGGCTCAAGGATGAGGCCGGCAAGTGGTATCAGAAATAAAATACCAATTCTTTCGTAGGGTAGGGTTTTATACCTAATGTTGTTGAATTAAGAAGGCCACACAGTCATTTCGGCTTAATCGTCATCCCCGCGAAGGCGGGGATCCATTTTATATATTTGAAAATAAAAACAAATAGATTCCCGCATTCGCGGAAATGACGTACTATGAATCTTAATTTCACGATATTGGGTTTTATTCCCCACCAAAAAAGAGGTGGCATATAAAATACCACCCTACATATTTATGAGCGCCCGTGGGTATGACGAGATATTTTACTGATTAAGAATACGGAAAATCCCTGAGTATCGAGCATCAGGAACATGGACAAGTTTTAATATTAATCTCCGTGCTCTCCGTGGTAAATCTTCTTCCTTAAAGTGGCATATTTGTACTATGAGCTATGTATCATCCTATGTAGAAGGCTGAGTAACCCTGTTATCAAAAATTCCCCTGATCGTTTTCATAAGATCTCCCATTACAACAGGCTTTGCCATATAGTAAATACCCACCTCTGACAGGTGTTCCCTATTTATCAGGTCGCTGAAGCCGCTGCATATGATTACAGGTTTATCCGGATCAATCTCCCGCATCTTTTTTGTCAGTTCAAGGCCGTTTATCTCAGGCATTGACATGTCAGTGATAATGACATCATAAGCCTTATGATTTTTACAAAAATCTTCATATGCAGATTTTCCCCTGTTGAATACTGTTACACTGTATCCGTGTCCCTTAAGTATCCTTGATGTTACATCAGTAATGCCGGTCTCATCATCAATAATCATCAGGTGTTCGCTCCCGGATAATGCATCACCGGTTCAATAGCATCTTTATCCGGCTCCATACCTGCTACAGGGAAATAGACATAAAATGAGGAACCCTCATCCTTTCTGCTCTCCACATGGATATAACCATCATGGCGTGTGACTATCCCGTGTACTATTGAAAGGCCAAGCCCGGTCCCCTCCCCCACCCCCTTGGTGGTAAAGTAGGGGTCAAATATCTTTGCCATTGTCTCATCATCCATCCCGTGCCCTGTATCTGTAACTGCAAGCCTGATGTATGGGCCTGGCTTCATATCAGGTAAAGGAAACACAGCTCCCTCCCTTATTTCTACATCCGAGAGTCTGACAACAAGCTCCCCGCCTGATGCCTTCATGGCATGATATGCATTTGTACAGAGGTTCATGATCACCTGGTGCATCTGGGATGAATCTGCAAATACAATCTTTTCCGAATCGACATGTGCGGTGACGGTTATTGTTGAAGGGATTGTAGACTTGAGCAGTTTTATTGCCTCGTTGACCACGTCCCTTAACCTGATATGTTGCCTCTTCTCCTCTGCCCTCCTGCTTACAGCAAGTATATGGTTGACCAGGTCCCTTGCCCTGAAGGCTGCATTCTTCATCTCGGAAAGATCAACTCTCACCTGTGCAGGATCAGTTATATCAAGCTGGGCAAGCTCAATGTATCCGAATATGATTGAAAGTATGTTATTAAAATCATGGGCAATGCCCCCGGCAAGCGTGCCAAGTGCCTCCAGCTTCTGGGTCTGTAGCAGCTGCTTTTCAAGGAGTCTTTTTTGCCATTCGCTTTCCTTTAATTCCAGCCCGGAGATATTCTGTATGATGGCATAAAAGATAAAGGCCCACATCATTGGTATAAGAGCGCCAATAAGATCCTCATAGGGATCAAGGATATTAGTTACCCCTGTCCACTCAAAAAGGAGGCACAGGCCATAAAGTATGTTTAATAGGAGAAGGGATGAAATAAGAATTTTGATGTCAGTCGAGATTTTCCGGTGTTTTAAGATTAAGAGTATCGGCAGGGCTATAAAAGCGGCAAGGGTAAAAAGGGTATCTATTACAGCAATGGGGCTATTCATTTTTACCCCCTCTAACGCCAATAGCCCTGAAACACCACATCATGATCATTAATGCATTTATAAGATAGCAGATATGTTCAAGGTGATTTAATAGGTTATTAAAAAAAAGGGTTTCTAAAACTGTACAGATACAACCTGTCGTGAAAAACAGAAAGGCTGTAAAAAGCAGCTTCCACCCGAAGAATTGCCTGAATTTATGCCTTTTAAGGATTATAAAAACCGCTACGCCCAAAGAAAGAAGAAGCATAACAAGTTCATTCTCATGAATCATTTTGTCTCCTCTGGAACCCGGTTTTAAAAAAATATACTATTGTTTTACACTTACTGATGCTTGGAAAAACTTTTTAACAAAAGAACTTTGACTTCTTATTGTTTTGACTCTTTGAATAGTTGCTGGCCCTTTGTAACCATGCCACCATTATTGGCCTTTGTTGACTTTAAATATACCAGTTGCTATATTCCGTGTGAAATCAGTTCGAAAATCTACCACACTATTACTAAATATTCAATGGAGGAATTTATGTCTAATCAGTCTACACAAAACCTGAAAGCAGCCTTTGCAGGCGAATCACAGGCAAACAGGCGTTATCTGGCCTTTGCAAAAAAGGCAGATGAAGAGGGCTACCCCAATATTGCCAGATTCTTCAGGGCCGCTGCACAGTCAGAGACCTTTCATGCATTCAACCACCTGAAGGCTATGGATGGAATCAAATCCACTCTAGAGAATGCTAAAGAGGCATGGCAAGGTGAAAAGGATGAGTTCACAGATATGTATCCCCAGTTCATGGATCAGGCAAAAAAGGAGCAGAACAATGCTGCGTTTAAGACCTTTTTCTGGGCAAATGAGGCAGAAAAGGTGCATGGCAGCTTTTATGAAAAGGCAGTAAAGGCACTTGAAAAGGGTACGGATATGCCGCTTAATGATGTCTATGTCTGTTCAGTATGCGGGTTTACAGTAGAGGATACCCCACCGGAAAAGTGCCCGGTATGCGGTCAGCCAAAGGAAAGGTTTGAAAAGGTAAAATAGATATAAGGGGCCAATACCCCCACGATGAATATCTTTCAGGGCCTTAATCCTCTTAAGGCCCTTCTTGACTCTCTATCTACAAGTGTAAATAAGGTATCTATTATTATCGCCCATATTCATAATCATAGGTGCGGGTCTCGACAATCTCCACAGGTATCTTTCCTGAAACCGGCATCTCGGTAAACATATGTATTTCCCTTTTCACCTCTTCTTTATATATCCGCATTGTGGCGGGATCTATTAAACGGGTAACAGTTCCTTTTATGGATGCACTCTCCTGACCATGTTCAGGGTGTTTTTTATCTTTTACTGTCGAACTCTCTCCTGCGCTGTCATATGTCTGCTCAATAGCCACACAGGTAACATTATTCTTCTGAACCTTTTCCTTAAAAATGGTCTTTATTTTGTAGCTGATTTTATCACCATTTGGCAGGGTATAGAAGGCATCATGTACCCATCTATCGCCAATAGAAAATTTCTTACCCAGAAAATCACCGATCCTGTTTTTCCATTCAGAAAATTCCCTCTGCCTTATTGCATCTATATTGATCCCTGCTGAGACATTTTCAGCCACCTCAGGGGGATACTGTGATTTCACCGCCTCCAGCACCCTGTCATATCCAATAACATCCTTCATGTTACCATTGCTGTCTATTCTGTATGTAATAGTGAGTTTTGAGATAAGATCAAGCAGAGGGCTTTTTATCTCCTCACCGTTTTTCAACATTATTGTGTTCAGGGTCTGAGACTCTATGTCCCACCCCTCTATTGTCTTCCTGCAGGTCACCCTTGTCTCCAAAAGGGTATCTTCCATCTCCATGCTGTCAGCCCCGGTGCCCTTTTCCCTGCTTATTGAAAGCTTCTGGACATATGTTTCACCATCCTGGCGGTCAAAGGTGAATCTGAATTCCCTGTCAGATGAGCAACCTGGAAGAAGAAAAACCAGAGCGAAATATGTAGTCAGAGATCTGTAAAACAACTTTGTTAATACCTTCATGTCTTCTCCATAATAATTTATAAGTTTTTCTGTATATAGACAAAATAACTTAATAATTACAACAAATAAACCGATATGGTAAAACGGGCCTTTTATATGTATTTAAAAAGGATGGGGTAATAATACATATTTTATATGAAGGTCTATTTATGAAATATTACTACAGCGGAGTTGCTGGTATTCAAGGGAATTATGGGAAAAATAAGTTTGTTAATATTGACGCTCACATTGTAATATCTATTCCTTTTTATGATGATTTCATTGTATATCTTTGCCATGATAACTCTACTTATTTGTCATAATAAATCTTTCGGGCTTATTGCCCTGTATCTTTATGGAGAAAACAGAGTTGATATTATTTAAATGCCTTTACCTTCACAGTAAGCATGCCTTTTTAAAGAATATCATTATTGCCCTTTTATGTGTCTTTATCCTTACATGGTCACTGGCATGTACAGCCGGAGATACAGGTATAATATTATCCAGACAAAAGGCCGTTGATTTAGCCCGGCATGGAGATTACAGGGGTGCGATTGATATACTTGATCCCCTATTTCAACTTAATCCGGACAATATCGACCTCATTTACGACTATATTGCTGTCCAGAGCTGGGCAGAGGATGACACTGGTGCAGCAGCCCTGATAAAAAATATTAACATGACAAAGGCCCCGCTGTTTGTAGTTGAGGCAGGCGCCAAATCTCTTCGCAGGCTTAAAAATTGGGATGAGGCAATCAAGGTATACAAGATGGGTATAAGTCGCTTCCCTGAACATCTGCAGATGAAAGCAGGCTTAATATTAACCCTGACAGATTCAGGGCAGACTAAAGAGGCCATGGAACTGGCAAATGAAATGGTCATCAGGAACCCTGACATAATTGATTTTTATATGGTTCTTGCCTATGCGGCTGAGGCAAACAATGAACCTTTTATAGCTCTTAAGGCCTGCCAGGATGTTCTTGCAAAAAATGAAGGCCACAGAGAGGCGAGGTACAGGCAGATCATGCTCCTTAATAAACTTGAAGCATTTGCAAGGGCTTATGAACTGGCCTTGCAGTACCCGGATGCTTTAACACCAGAAGAGATGATAAGATTGCAGGGAGATGCAAATGCAATGGCCGTACGCTGGGGGGGGCTGCCACCAGTCTCTGATGCAGAAAGGTTTATTGACTGTCGGCATGCCCTGGAGCTGATTGAAAAGACCCTCGATTTACCAGGATGCCAGGGGCCAGAGGGTTTAAACTGCCAAATTCAGGCGCGCTTTGACCGCATGGCAGCATGGAATGACTGCGCGCAGCCTCAAAAGGTAGTAGAGGAATATGAACGCCTTGCAGGAGAGGGGGTAAACCTGCCCGGGTATGTGCTGGAGGCAGCAGCAGGGGCCATGCTTAATGTGCGCAGGCCGGAAGATGCATTTGAACTTTATTGCAAGGCCCTTGAGATTAACCCTAAATCCTATCAGGGGCGAACAGGCCTCTTTTTTACGTTGATAGAAAGAGAGAATTATTCTGATGCCATAAGCCACATTGACAAAACAGTGCCTGATCAGCCTGTGTGGCTCTATCCGGGTGGAAGCAGGGTGCCCCGTTCGAACTGGCGCAGGCAGGCTGTAGAGACATACGCAGCCCTTGGCCGCTTTTTTGGAGATGACCTTGCCGAGGCAGAGCATCGTTTTACATTAATGAGAAATGAGGCACCTGCCAACCCGGATCTGCTACGTGAACTGGGCACGATTTATCTTTCAAGGGGATGGCCAAGGCGATCCCAGAATGTATTGCAACTTGGACTTGCACTATCGCCAGAACACAGGGGTCTACGCACAGGCAAGGCAGAATCGCATCTTTCTTGCAGGCAATACAGAGAGGCTGAGACAGAAATTGCGGCGCTTCTTGAGGAATATCCTGAAAACAGCCAGGTGCAGCGTCTTGACAGATCCTGGCGGGTGCATAACATGCGTGAGCTCAGGGTGGACACAACCATCAGCAGCGGGAATGGTAATATATACGGGGATAAGGAGTGGGAGATCTCAACAAAGGTGTTCAGCCAGCCTGTAAACTACAACTACAGGATCTTTGCCGGTTACAGCCATTCTCAGGCCCAGTTTTTAGAGGGTGATGGTTTTCTTAACAGTTACAGTATGGGCATGGAATATTTATCTCCAAATCTTGAGGCCACTATTGGCACAGGGTTTAATGACAGCACCTCCAACCATGCTGGTCTGTGGGCAGATGGCCTGTGGCACCTTGATGATTACTGGTCCATACCCTTTGGCATTGAAAAATACAGCCGTGACACGCCCCTGCGAGCAATACATAACAAGATCAGGGCCAATGCCATAAATATGGGTGTAAATTTCAGGGCGCATGAAGGAAGCGCTCTCTCCCTTGGTGGGCAGTTCATGGATTTCAGTGATGGAAACAAACGTACCAGGCTCACATTATCAGGCACGCAGAGATTGCTTACCCTCCCCAGACACAAGGTCAGGGCATTTGGTGAGATATCAGCATCAAATAACAGCAGGTCAGGCGGGCCATACTTTAATCCTGATTCTGATCTGGGAATTACCGGGGGGCTTGAGCATCTCTGGCGTATTTACCGCCGCTATGAAAAATCATTTCACCAGAGGGTGCGCCTCTCGGGTGGAAATTATTGGCAGCAGGGATACGGAAGTAGTTATACAATGGGACTTGAATACTCATTTATTATTGAGCTTGGCAACCGCTTTAGTATTACATATGGGGCAGGTCGCAATCGAAGCGTCTATGATGGGAAACCAGAGCGGTCCAACAATGCATTTATATCTCTGAACTGGAGGTTTTAATATGATTCGTTTGCTCCTTGCCCGGGTCAGATTACTGATATTGATTGCATGCCTGTTGCCGGCAGGTTTATCCATTGCAGCGCAGACTACAAAAAAACCTGCATGGACAGGAGATTTTGTGGCCCTATGTTACCATGATGTAGCAGATATTCCTGATGACCCCGATGGAATGACTATATCAGTGAATAATCTCATACACCATTTCAGCTGGTTGCGAGAACATGGCTTTAGCTCTATCAGTATAGATGACCTGCTTGCAGCACAGCGCAATGAGCACAGTCTCCCTGAAAAGGCTGTAATGATAACCTTTGATGATGGGTATGCCAGTTTTTACCACAGGGTATTGCCCCTGCTTAAGGCATTTGAAATGAGGGCGGTGCTTGCACTGGAAGGAAGCTGGCTTGATGCCCCTGAAGGTAGCATGGTAAAGTATGGAACAGAGATTATGCCCAGAGAGCGTTTTTTAAGCTGGGAGCAGTTGAGTGAAATAGTAGATTCCGGTCTTGTTGAGATTGCAAGCCACGGGTATGGCCTGCATTATGGCAAAATAGCAAACCCGCAGGGAAACACACAGCCTGCCCTTGTTACCAGACGCTATTATTCTGAAAATGGAGCCTATGAGCCTGAAGAAGATTATCTAAACCGTATCAGGATTGGTCTTACCGCGAACAGCGACCTTATTGAAAAAAGGCTTGGAATTCGGCCGCGAGTCATGGTCTGGCCCTTTGGCCGCTATAACATACCAGCCCTTGAAATAGCACGTGATCTTGGCATGCCAATTACAATAACACTTGAACATGATATGAACATTCTCTCTGATCTGTCACGTATAAATCGTTATATTATAGATGCGGATCAACCGCTCGATGATCTTGTGAGAGACCTGCGCAGGGATTCTTTTGAATCTGTTCACAGGGCTGTGCAGGTTGATCTTGATTACATATATGACCCTGACCCGGATCAGCAGGAGCATAACCTAGGAAAGCTCATAGAGCGGATATACAGGCTTAAGATATCAACAGTTTATTTGCAGGCATTTGCAGACCCTGACGGTGATGGCGTTGCTGATGCCCTCTATTTTTCTAACCGCCATCTCCCTGTGCGGGCTGATCTTTTTAACCGGGTGGCATGGCAATTAAAAACAAGAGCGCATGTGGAGGTGTTTGCATGGCTTCCTGTGCTTAGCTACAGGATAGGAGACAAGAGCTGGATGGTACAATCAGAGGGCAGGCCAGCTAACTCGCCTGAGCATGGGATGTATCCCCGTCTTTCTCCATTTGATATCAGGGCCCGCAATGCTATTCTTGATGTATATGAAGATCTTGCTCGATATGCAGATTTCGAGGGGCTCATGTTTCATGACGACGGTGTGTTTGATGATTTTGAAGATGCGCATCCGGATGCGCTGAAATATTACATTCAAGAGCTTGGACTTCCTGACACTATTTCACAAATCAGGGAAAATTCGAGTAATAATAAACTTTGGACACGTGCAAAAACAGAATACCTTATAAAATTTACTGATGATATTGCTGCCAGGGTGAGCAAATGGAGGCCAAGGCTCAAGACAGCGCGAAACATATTTGCCACCCCTGTGCTACAGCCGGATTCGGAGGCATGGTTTGCTCAGAGTCTTCCCCTTTTCCTTGGTCATTATGATTATGTTTGTTTAATGGCCATGCCCTACATGGAAAAGGCGGATAACAGGGTAAAGTGGATGGATGATCTTGTGCAAAAGGTAAAGGGCTACGATAAAGGCCTCAAAAAGACAGTTTTTATTTTACAGACGCGTGACTGGAGTGATGGCAACAGGCAGATTCCTGAAAAGGAGATCGTTGCCACAATGAACCGTCTTCAGAGACAGGGAGCGCTTCATTTTGGCTATTACCCGGAGGATTTCCATATTGGCCATCCCCGCCTTGAGATATTAAAACCTGCATTTTCATTGCAGTCATTTATTTACAGGCCATAATCATGACATACCCCATTACTGATATACTGCTTAGTTTTGCCTATTATTATCCTCTTTTTATGGCATACTTATGGCTTGTGGGGGCCATCTATTTCTATGTCAGGTGGGAGCGGGGCCAGGGGCGGCCAGATCAGCCGCCGGTCCTTACCGCCTATCCGTCTGCTACAATAATTGTGCCCTGTTATAATGAATCAAATAATATTATTGAGACAATAGAGGCGCTTGAAGAGATAACCTACCCCTCTTTTGAAATTATTGCTGTAAATGATGGAAGCTCTGATGATACCGGGGAGATACTTAATGAATTGAGTGAACGCTGCCCCCACCTGAGGGTGCTGCACCTTGCAACAAATCAGGGCAAGGCAATGGCCCTGCGTACAGCTTCACTCATTGCAAAGTCGGAGTTTCTTGTATGCATAGATGGTGATGCCATCCTGGATAAAAACTCCATTACATGGATTATGAGCCATTTTTTATCCGGCCCCCGTGTCGGAGCAGTTACAGGAAACCCCCGCATCAGAACCAGATCAACCCTCTTGGGGCGCATTCAGGTTGGCGAGTTTTCTGCCATACTGGGGCTTATTAAACGCGCCCAGAGGATCTATGGCCGTGTATTTACTGTTTCAGGCGTGGTCAGCGCATTCCGCCGATCTGCTATTCACCGGGTTGGATACTGGGGTAATGATATGATGACCGAAGACATAGATATAAGCTGGCGGTTGCAGCTTAACCACTGGGACATAAGATTTGAATCGCGCGCCCTGTGCTGGATACTCATGCCTGAAACTCTGCGGGGTTTATGGAAACAGCGGCTCAGATGGGCAATAGGCGGTGATCAGGCCCTGTTACGTTATCTGCCAAGGGTGCTTAAATGGAAATCAAGGCGTATGTGGGGGGTATGTCTTGAATATTTTATCAGTATCCTCTGGGGTTATACAGTGCTTACAGTGGTAACTCTCTGGGTATTGGGCCTGTTTTTTGATTTACCGGAAAATATAATTGTTGTTTCGCTGGTACCGACATGGCCCGGAATGGTTCTGGCAATGACCTGTCTTTTACAGTTTGCGGTAAGCCTCTGGCTTGACAGGCATTATGATCAAAAACTTTTCCGCAACTATTTCAGTATGGTCTGGTACCCGGTAGTCTTCTGGATTATCAACTGGCTCACCTCAGTTGTGGCCCTACCAAAAACCATTATGAGGCCGCGCGGCAAAAGGGCCAGATGGATTACTGTAGATCGCGGGATACAGGCCGATAGCAAAGAGGAAGGTGTGGAGATATGAAATCGTTGATTATTGAAAGGCCGGAAAAGCAGTCTGCTGCCCAACGTTTCGGTTTTGGGCTGCTTACTATAGCCTTCTGGGGCCTTTTTGCCTATTTTATCCGACCTGTTTTGACCCTTGGTGCATGTGTGGTCGGTTTATGGCGTTTTCAGGATGTCATGATTGAGGCGCATGGTATTGAACATCTGGGGCGGCTACTATTATTATACGGGGTCATTATATTATGCATGGCCCTGGTGCTTATTGCCTGGAGTTTTTACAACCTCTTCAGGTATGGTCATAATGAAAAACGCATTAATCAGCCCCAGCCTGTTACAGTAGAGATGCTCGGAGATTTTTTCAAGGTTGCCCCTGAAAAGATTAAAGCATGGCAGGAGATGAAAAATATCACACTGGGTTTTAATCCTGATGGAAGCCTTCTTGCTGAAGAACATAATACTACAAAAAAACCAGTTTAATAATATGGCCACTTTTTGCCATGATCGTCTTTATGGTTGTACCAAGGTGGTTTAATATTGAAGGATTAATCCCTTTATTTAATTCAAATCTCTCCCCTGAAAGGCACACATGGAATTCGCCATTCTTAAAAAATCTTTCAAGGATGGTTTTTCCAATAGCTTCACGCCCCTGAGATGGTATGCGCAACACCTCACCTATATCCATATCCCTGGTTACAGGAAGCGTTTTTATAAAATTGATGATGCGGCTCAATATGAACAGTGTGTAGACATCCTGTGCGTTTCCCCCAAGCGCAGTAAGCCTTGCCTTTATCATCCTTTCACGGTCAAAGCTTATACCCTCTGCAAGCCTTGAACCGGGCAGCAGATAAAATGGGCTTGCTCCTACTGTAAGGGGTAATGATGCAAGTAGTTCAAGGGAGCCTATCATCTGTTCAACAGATTGACCGGGAAGCCCCAGGATATAGTAACCGGTCACATCAAAACCCATTTCATATGCAAGCCATGCAATCTCTTTTAACTTCTCCACATCCATTGGTCTTAAGAGATCGCTGTTTCTGTCCCTTGATACCAGTGATAAATTAACGCTAACGAACCCGGCATCTTTCATAGCATTAAGGATCTCCTGATCCAGGTGCCAGTATGACACACCGTTCATTGCAGTAAGTATGGGCTTATCAGGTCTGAAAGCTTCCTCTATCCTGCCACAGAGATCAATTATAAAACCCCTGTTCAGCGTGAGGTTATCGTCCTCAAAATCAAAAAAATTTATCCCCTTCTCATAATAGAGGTTCATCTCACTTATGATGGAATCAACCTCTCTCTGCCTGTAACCACGGCCAAATACCCTGTATGTTGTGCAGAAGCTGCACTGATATGGGCAACCCCGTGATGTGAGTATCATGCACATAGGTTTATCTTTGACCCTGTAAGCGGAATAGTCAAAGTCCCTGTCCACAGGAGATGGTATCTTGTCTATTGCATAATTCTTAATCGGATTAACTATTATCTGGCTATTATCCTTATAGGCAATGGAGGAGACATCATGAATCTCCATTTTCCCTTTTAGATAACTGACAAGCTCCACCATGGCCTGTTCACCCTCGCCTATTACCACATAATCTGCACAACCGTCCTTAATTATCTCTTCAGCCATAATTGAGGCATGGGCGCCGCCAAGAACGATTTTGATATGAGGACATTCTCTTTTAAGCCTTGATGCTATCTCCTGCACCTCAAAATAATAGGTGGTGAACATGGAGGCAATTCCAACAAGGACAGGGTTGAAGCTAGTGATTTCATCCACGATTGGATCAAACTCTTTGCCAAAATGGTAATAATGGTAAAAGGAGCTGAATGGAGAGAGGTCATTTTTCCCGAAGTACCTTTTTGTGTTCTTCAACTCACGCGGTACAGGTATAGATCTTTTCCCGCGATCATGATGAAAGTCGATTATTTTTATATCAACATCCGGGTGAAAATGGTTAATGGCAGCCTTGAGATATAACAGCCCCAAAGGAAAATGGCGTATCCCCGTATCGTAATAATCCTGTATTGGGGGAACAATGAGTAATATTTTCAACTGATAACCTGCTGTCGTTATATAGATTTTTTTACCTATCTTTAAACAACCTAACATTTTAAAAAGAATGATATCAAGTGCTTTTAGAAGATAAACAATTAATAAGTTAACAATATATTTACATTATGTTAATTTAAGTTGACATACTTGTAATTAAAAATTAACATCTCTGGCCATGACAGAAAAAATATTTGAAAAGTTTTTCCAAAGACTTTGTGATGCATCACCAATTGCATCTCAAACGGATTTAGCAAAAACGTTGAATCTCAGCAGAGCGGCAATCTCTCAGCAGTGTAAAAAAAACAATGTACCAAAAAGTTGGATTCTTGAGTTATCCCAAAAATACAATCTGAATCCGGAATGGCTTGTAAAAGGGGTACCTCCTATAAATCTGAGCCAGGATAATTTTCATGATAAATTTGTTGAAGT
>Ga0123334_1004552_pt1 | contig 14028 bp, 10 predicted proteins | sample BiotimSIPDNA_FD_89706 | JGI IMG/M metagenome (GOLD analysis project Ga0123334, IMG submission 89706) | Anaerobic biogas reactor microbial communites from Washington, USA - Biogas_R1 time_0 SIP DNA | ecosystem: Engineered > Bioreactor > Anaerobic > Unclassified | place: Washington, USA... | reverse complement strand
TGCTGCAGGCGACTGGTGGGTAGTTCCGGGATGGTGCGTTCGATGAGTTGCCCGGAGAGGAGAGGATCAAGAATGGCTTTGCGGAAGTGTTCCCGAGCCTTGATCCCAACGCTTTCCTGAAGTTTGATTCTGGATAAAGCCCCGCTTTCCAGGGAAATCAATAACATCCTGACTTGCGGGGTGACTTGCGGGGTGACTTGCGGGGTGACTTGCGGGGTCGGCTCAGCATAGAGAGTCACGCGGATGCCTCCCTGGGTTTCTTCGATCAGGGGCTTGGGGAGGATGGTGGTTGATATGGGAATTGGGGTGACTCGCATTTTCGAATGTCAGTGTATTTTTCTGGAGGGAGGCAGTGACGCATTGATTGCACCGATCAATCGGTCAATATCGGTTGACGGATTATGGGGAAATGCCGTTCCCGCTTCTTTATGATGATACCTCACCCGTTCTGCCGCCTTAATTGCTGTAACCAGATGCTCCCGAGTAACCAGCGGCTCAATCAGCGTCCTGCTTTCCTTAAGGGATTTGTCGTAATGCTGCCACCCAAAGGCCCGCTGAAGGTAGGGTATCACATTGGCACATCGATCCATGTTTGCTGTGGTATAGTGATCCCTGTTGTGGAGCAATAGCCAGTATTCAAAACAAGGCTCACTCAAGGCGCACCGGATCCCATTGATTTTGGAATAGGCAAGACCCTCGTTCAGTTTTTGCAGAGACAGCACATCGGCATCGAATACAATCCACACCTCATCGAAGTCCTCGAGTTGGTGTAGGCTCAGTTTTCCTTTTTTTGCCATCCGCCGCCGCTCATCCCGTTTTTCCAGTGCGACTTCCGCCAACTTCCGTGGGTCTCCTCTCCCAGCTCCATAGGTCACCAGCTCCAAAATATGGGTCGCTAATACTCGGCGGACACTCTCAAAATAGACGGGCTCGGTGTTCAGTCCCTCTGTCACAACCAGGATCGAAGCACCGGGCTGGGTCGTATTGCCCTGCACCCGTCGAAACGACTTCGGGGTGTTGTCCGCTTTTCTCCTGTATGGGTGGGATGCCATCCGGCTATGCTCCAGAATTTGCGGTCTCGCTATGCTTCAGATTGTCCGCCATCAGTCCTTCGGGAATGAAAGGCACCCCTCCATAGCGTCCGGCGAGGTATCCCCGAACCAACGATTCCTGCCTGCGTGGTTTGTAATCGGTCAGAGGATACAGGAAAGTTGCCCCTGTCTCATCCTTGTCCGCAAACCAAACCTGATCCCTGCGGATCAATCCGGTGTCCAGCAGCAAAGGATTGTGTGTGGTAAATATGAGTTGGGTCCCATTGGCGTTGGTAGTATTGCTGAAAACCAGGCTCAACAGGGCATGCACCATCAGCGGGTGCATACTCGATTCGATCTCATCCAGCCCGGCAATACGTCCTTTCTCCAGAATATCCAGCCATGGGCCGGCCAGCGCGAAGAACTTCTGAGTTCCCGATGACTCATCTTCCCATTTCAGTGTATACTCCCGCCCGTTGTCTCCGCGGTGCCCCAGTGAGATGTCCATATGCTTGCGCTCGAGGATCTGGTTGCGGATGTCTTCGGGGATCCCCGGTGGTAACTCTGCAGACGTCACTTGCCGTTCAGTGGCTTTGGCCGAAAGGATTCCCATATCCGCATGTTGCATCAAGCGGGTCACCTGTGCCCGCCGGTTGGCACTCTGCATAAGCATTTTTCCTGTAAATCCGGGCGAAAACGGAGGAAAATCCGCATTCAGGCGCAGCATGGTGATCCGTTCCTTGAACCAGAGATACACCGGCCTCAATTGATCGTCGTTGAATTTGACCGCCGTCGAGAGGTAGAGCGCATTGCTCCGCGTGAATTTCACCAGGCTCCCATCCCGTTTGTAGTCGGTGGGACGACTGGGTTCCCATGTATATTCTCCACTTTCCTCATCAATCGAACGCTCATACCAAACTTGTTCCCGTCCCTTTGGAAAGGCCGAAAGGCTTTCAAAAAGCACGCGTTCGTTGTTGAGCACCAGAACGAAATGGTAGCGAACCCCATCGACCACAAAACGCAGGATAAACTCCGTTGGCTCCTTTTGGGTTGCGTCAGCGAGACAGAACGGCTCCACTCCGGTGGCATCCCCTTCGTTCAGACTGGTTGCGGAGTGTTCCACAAACCATGTCAGGTAGGCCAGTGCCCGGAGGGTATTCGTCTTTCCCGCGGCATTGGCTCCATAAATCACCAGCCCCTTCAATAGGCGGATTTTTGCAAACTCGGCTCCAGCTAATCCAGGGTCCATGAGCGCTCCCATCAACGTGTCGTCGCGGGTGTTGGCAACAAAGGAAAGCTTCTGCTCTCCCCGAAATGAACGGTAGTTCTTGACCGAGAAGTCAATGATCATGCTGTGTAATAGTTACAATAATGCAATTAAGTCAACTATTGTGCGCAATATCGTCTCTAAAACAAAGATAACTGCATCGGTGCATCCGCTAGGACTGTTTGTCATGCTGTGGATCATCGGGCGGCTGCAGGAAGCAGCGAGGATCCAATGAAGGCAGCTCTATCATGCCATTTATGGAACGGCTGGTGAGGGTGCAGACCCACTCCCGGATGGCGCTGTAAAGCATGGCGCCACCGCTCATTCTGGCGAGGGATTCCCGCCTATCGGACGGGAAGTCCGCGTGGATCTGGAATTCACCGATTACCTCCACGACACCAGTATAGGGCGCACGGTGCGTTTGCTTTGGCAGCAATAGCTCCACCCGTAGCCGCAGCCGCCACCGCCGCGAATCCTCATCAGACTGCTGCCACCCGAGCTCATGTCGGCACGCCACCACCCGCTGCTCCCGTTCCGGCGCCGTCAGGTTCAGGGTGGGAACCAGGTGGATCTCTCCAAAGCGATGATCGATCAGCTGAATGGGGCTTAACATGGAACAAGATTATTTGAGTCTTCGTCGGCAGAGGCATAGTCCTCCCAAGTCCGGACGTTTTTGGGCTCATTTGGCTGAGCGTCAGATACACAAATCGTCCATACCATCGTTCTCATGTCCGACATCTTCGACCAATCAAAGCAGGAACGGGCGATCTCGGTGACGGCGGTTCCGGCTCCTCCCTGCATCGCTTGGTTGCAGATCCGCTGTAGTTCTGCATCCGCTTGCTGCTGCTCCAAGGTTTCGAGAGTGGCTCGGATCGCGATGTCGGTCGTCTTGTCCTGCACCCACTGTCCGGCCTCGATGCGCTTGAGGGTAGCAATGGCGATGGCCCCGGACGAGGCATCCACGAGCTTTTGCTGCGATCGAAGCCCTAGCGCATGGCGTCTGGCAATCAACTCCGCCGCCGTGAACAACCCGGCTTCCTTTTGGTAAGCGGCAACGGTCTGCTTCAACTGAGCCTCTGCCTGCGGCTCGCTCAGGAAGGTCTCCCCACATGCCTTGCATTGGGTTACTTCAAAGGAGACCTCCAGCGTGCAATCCCGGAAGGGCAGTTTGCGCGTGACGATAGGGGTTTCACATCCCTGATCCGAATCGCAGTACAGGCATTGCGCCGGCAATACCTGAGCGATGCCTCGTTTAAGTTTTTTTCGGGTCTTTGGTACTTTCATGGCAACTGACGTGGCAGTAATACTGGCCGGTTTTGGTTTCTTTCAGGGAAAACTTGAAATAGATGCGCTTGGTCGGGAAGGCTTCGCAGCCTGTGACCTCAAAGCCCCACATGGGGAGCCCTTGGGTCAGTTGATGACGGGTTGATTTCTGAGCAGGGGGTTGAAAACAGGTTACGGGATCGTCGAGCGCAATTTGGATGCACTCATAAAGCAAATCCTTGTAATCCTGGAGGCTGCCAAGCTCCAGTTGATCGATCTCGCAGGGCAGCCTCTCCTCTTCCACATAGGCGACCCGGTTGGCTTCGAAGGCCGCCATGGCAGCCTTGAGCTTTCCAGCCAGTTCCTTGTGGGTGTGTCGGTGCATTCTGTTTCATTGGATCGGGGAGGGTTAGTATCATATGATACCAAATTATCGACCGATTCAAGTTATTCTAAAGGATTTCTTAATTAGGCTGCTCCATTTCTCTTCCCTCATGATCGAAATCTACCTGATGCGACCCCCGACCTTAGACCTTGGACCTTAGACCTTAGACCTTGGACCTTAGACCTTGGACCTTAGACCTTGGACCTTAGACCTTGGACCTTAGACCTTGGACCTTAGACCTTGGACCTTAGACCTTAGACCTTAGACCTTAGACCTTGGACCTTGGACCTTGGACCTTGGACCTTTTCATAATCTTTCAGAGCGAGTCCGGCAGGAGTACATAGACGCCCATCAGGTCGATGGGGAGGCAGGGGGAGACTTCGTAGGTGCCGACGTCCTTTGCTGCTTCGCGGACACGCTGGTGGTCGGCGAGGAGTTGGTCAGCGCGTTGGCGGGCGAGTGCTTCAAAGCGGGAGCGTTGGGATGTGAAGCGCTCGAGGGCTTGGGTGAGCTCGCTGAGGGAGGTGCCGGGTGCGGGGTTGCCGCTGGGGTGGATGTCGAGGAGGGCTTTGACGGGTTCTCCTTCGATCCATTGTGGATCACGCCGACCCTGGAGTGCGATGGCAAGGGTCTCTTCGGCCATGAGGGTCCGGGGGAGGCGGCGGCGGGTATAGCGGAGCTGGTGGCGCAGGCGCAGCAGGTAGATACTGGTGGCGACCTCCACATCGGCAGTGATGGTAACGGCGCAACGGGCGGCGAGTGCGTGGTCCTCCTGCAGGGCGCCTTCCAGCAAGTAGTCGGCGAGGGTGGCAACGAGGGGATGGGTGCGGTGAATCAGGGTGGCTCCCGGTTCGGGGCGGCACTGGAAGTCGAGAATGAGTGGCTTGTCGATCCCTTCTTCGGCGAGGCGATCCTTCACTGAGGGCGGGAGTGACTGTATCTGCAGCCGCCATGACTTGCCGTGGGGATCGAGGGGTGCGTTGAGGCGGATGAGGGCTGTTTTGACAAAACGGTGGATGGAGGCTTCGTCGCCGATCGCATCGAGTTGGCGGCGCCATTCGGGGAGGACCTCTTCGGGTTTGAGTTTGCGCTGGGCGAAGATGGTGCGGTTGGCGCGGGCTTTTTCCATGGCGTTTTCCCACTCGGACTCAATGGGCTTGAGCTCGGGTTCGAGCCCTTCGAACAGCTCCATCTGGCGGGCATTCGGGCTGCGTTTGCGCTTTAGAAGCGCGGCTTTGATGAGGGCGTTGTTGAGGCGCTGTTCATCCGCTGGCATGGGAACGAGCACACCCAGTTCGGCCTTGATGGCCTCAGCCTTCCGGAGAATGACATTGAGGATGAAGCCGTCCACCGGGTTGTCCTGACCCCAGAGGAGGGTGCAGCGGACTTCGGGGTGGCCTTGGCCGAAGCGGTCGACACGGCCCTCGCGTTGTTCGTGGCGGGTGGGATTCCATGCGAGGTCGTAGTGGACCACCGCATTGAAGTCCTTCTGAAGGTTGATGCCCTCGGATAGGCAGTCGGTGGCGACGAGAATGGGCTGGGGCGCAGTGCCGAGATCCTGCACCCGTTGCTCGCGTTCCTCAGGCGTGAATTCGCCGGTGATGGCATCGACCGTCGCTTTTTTGAAATGGGTGCGCAGGTGGGCCGCAACGTAGTGGGCCGTGGCAATATACCGGCAGAATACCACCGGGCGGAATCCGTCGCGCAGCAGTTCTTCGAGGTGGTGCATGAGTGCGGCGAGTTTAGGATCGCCCGAGCGCCCGCTCAGGGATTCGGCTTGGGCGATGAGGGCCTGAAGCTCACTGGCATGGTCGCAGGCGGCGGCGGGCTCAAGGTCGTTGAGGGAAAGGTCATCGGCTTCGCCATCCTGAATGCGGCTGTCGTCGGTGAGGTTGCGCAGCTCTTCCTCGGTGCCCTCGAGGCGGGTGTTGAGCGCTTTCACCGCGGCAGCGGGAGAAGAGGCGACGCAGCGCAACAGAGCGAGGGTGGCATACCAGATGACGTGGCGGGCGGAGCTGCTTTCGCGGTCGATCCGCTCGGCGAGCCGCAGACAGTAATCCTGGACGAGGTCGAAGAAAGCGCCCCAGTCGCCCGAGAGCTCGTAGGTGATCTCCTTCGTGAAGCGTGCGGGAAAGACGGAGGTATCCTGCCACTCTTCGATGTCCTTGCGCCGGCGTTGCACAAAGTGGCGAGCGAGCCGCTCGCGCAGGCGTCGGCGTTCTTCCTCGGAGACTTCGTGAATGTGCTGGAAATCGGGATGGAGGATCGAAAGGAGGTTATAAAAGGCGAGCTCGTCTCCGGAGTGCGGGGTCGCGGTCAGGAGGATGAGGTGACGGTCATCTTTTTCGGAGAGGCGTTTGAGTAACTCGAAGCGGAGTTGTTTGCCCTGCCTGCCGGTGGAGCAGGTGTGGGCCTCATCGACCACAATGCAATCGGGAGCGATGGACAGGAAGTGGGAGCGGTGGCGGTCGCTTTTGATGTAGTCGAGGCTCACGACCAGGAAGGGATAGTGGTCGATGAGCGATTTGCCACTGGGGAGGTGTCGCTCGAGGGAAGTGGCAGTGGATGGAGTAAGCGCGCTGGCTTTGATATTGAAGTGCCGTTCGAGCTCGCTTTGCCATTGATCCACAAGGTGGGGCGGGCAGAGCACGGCGCATTGGTGGATCTCCCCACGGTCGAACAGCTCCCGCACGATGAGTCCGGCTTCGATGGTTTTGCCGATGCCGACATCATCTGCGATGAGCAGGCGGACGACTTGTTGGCGCAGCGCCATGAGCAAGGGCACCAACTGATAGGCGCGGGGCTCAATCGCGATATTGGCAAAGCCGCGGAAGGGTCCGGCACCCGCGCGGAATTTGAGCTGGAGGGCATCACGCAGGAGCTGGGCACTGATGTGGTTGCCCCGCTTTTCAGGATCGGGCGGAGGGAAGGTGGCCGAAGTCGGGGCTTCGAACTCGAGCTCCGGTAACAAGGTCGTGACATCATCCTCTGTGCCGCCCAGTGGTCGAAGCAGGAGGGTGTCCATCGTGGATCCGGGTTGGACGACCCATTCGCGGTTGCGGGCGCGGACGAGGTTTCCGGGGTGGTAGGTGTCGAGTGTGGGCATGGATCAGGCGGGAAGGGTTCCAAAGAGCTCGGGTGCGGAGCGAATGGCAGTCTCCCACTCTTTTTCGGACGTGCCGATCACCAGGAAGGTGTAGGCACGGTCGAGCAGGTAGTCTTGTAGCTCCGGAGATGGCTGATGGGAGAAAACGAGGGTTCGGCTGGAGCGGTAGAGCGCATCGGCGGTCCATTGTCCGTTGTTGAGCGGGACGGACAGCTGATCGGGACTCTTGAGGTGAAGTCGGGTGAGGTAGTCCGCAAAAGCCAAGCCGGATGAGTCTGGTAAGGAAGCTCCGGTTTGAGAAGGCGATGCGGAGCCTTTGCGGACGACTGAAGCATGGGCCGCTTGCTGGAGGATATCGAGGGCGGATGCGTTTCTGCGGTTGATCAGCTCGTGATCGGGCTGGTTGAAGTAGGACAGGAGGCATTGGTAGCATCCGGCCTCGCAGATGGCCTGCCCCGACTGTCGTTCTTCTGCCGACGCCAGATCGAGATCAAGGAAGCTGCCTTCGGGAGGGATTTGATAGTGCATGATGCGCAGGGCCTCGCGGGCGACCGTGGCGAAGGACTCCGGGGACTGCACCAGCCGGCTCAGCACCCCGGCCCCACCTTCGGAAGCTTCGTAGAAGAGCAGTGACTTGCGGTTTTCGCGATTTGGGAGGGGCTCCACGATCATTTCGGAATCTTCGATCTGGAAAGTGCGGCTGATGCTGCGCAGGAGAGCGGACTGCAAAGTGGCCATGGCCTCGTTGGAGAGTGTGAATTCCGAGGAGGGCGTGAAGATGAGGATGTTGCGGTAGTCTTCGACGTAGGGGACGACCCGCTGAGGACTGACTTTGCTGGTGGGTAGATCCGGGTTTTTCTCTCCGTCTTGCTCGTCGGAGTTTTCCTCCTTACTCCATGTCCCGCTGATTGGATCAATAAAAAAGCCGAGGTGACTGTTTTTCTTCCGGCGTCGCCATCCCTTGTTGATGCGCCAGATGCGAGCGGATGGCGAATAAGTGAGGCGGGCGATGGGAGTGCCTTCGCGTTGCAGCGAGGCCTCATGGTATTCCTGTTGGCCATTGATCCCTGGCATGAAACGATAGGTGGTCTGAAGGTCGAATCCCTGACGTTGGCGTTCCTCTTCGTTAACGGATATTCTTTGCTCGGGGCGGGTCTCAACAGTCTCAACCCGATAAAGGTAGTTGACGCGACCTTCTTCCTCCAGGGGCGCACCGCAATGTTCGCAGATGTCGGCCAAGGGCTCCGGGGCGGCGGGATTATCACCGAGATGCCCGTAGCCGCAGGATGAGCAAATGCGCGCGGTAATGGTGGGCAGGGATGCTTCCGCGGCGACTTGATCCGCCGAGGATACGTTGAGTTTGACTTTGAACACGCGGAACATGCGTCCCTGGTGGTAGATCAGGCTGCGCGGGCCAAATTCGGAAAGAGCCAGGAATCGCGGGCGGCTGACCATTGTGCCGTCGCGTTTATCGCGGCTGCCTTTTCCTCCGGAGGAAGGAATCCATGCCATAAGTGGAAGGCGTGGGAAGTTGTAGCCGGGAAGGAACCCTTGGCTGGCAAGGTAACGGTAAAGGTAGAAGTCGTTGTTGTGGTTGCTCCCTTCCTTTAGCAGCAGGTTGTACTGGTTGGTCGCATCTTGATAACGGCGTCTGGCGTTATCCCGATCCTGATTTGAGGTGGCGGGGCTGATGTTGATGCGGTTGGCCTCTTCGATCTGCTTGCGGACGGCGTCGAAGAGCTTGCGCCAGCGTTCAAACGCATCGGAAAAACGGGAGAAGCAGCGGGACAGTGTATCCCGTGTAAAATGGGCGTCATACCATGGAGCGGAGTCGGGCAGGAGCACAGATTTGACCCTGGCCAAGACCCGTTCAGCCTGTGAAAGGGTGGTTTCTACGATCTCGGGTCGGTTCATGATGTCCGCGAACTCGTTTCGGACGGGTTTGAAACTGGATGAGGTGTCGAGCACGGAGGCGATCCCCGAGGGGAGCTCGCAGCGGGTGTTGGCGAGCCAGAGGGCGTTGAGGTGACTCTCGATCAACTCGCGATTGGCGAGGTCAAGGGTGGGCGCTTTGACCACTCCGTGCACCATGTTTTCGGCATTGTGGAAGAACCACTGGTCGTGCGGGCTCATTGAGGCGCAATAGGTGATGACCAAAGCCGCTTGGCCGGACCGGCCGGCACGCCCGCTGCGTTGGGCGTAGTTGGCTGGTGTGGGGGGTACGTTGCGCATGAACACGGTGTTGAGAGATGCGATGTCGACGCCCAGCTCCATGGTCGGCGAGCAAAACATAACCGGAAGGCGACGCAGCGGAGTGAGGTGCGACGGATCTTCAAGCCACTCGCGCTGGTCGCGTTCGCTGTAACGGAAACGTGATTCGAGCAGTTTGCGGGTGTCCGAATCCACTTGGGCGGTGTGTTCGTGAGCTTCGAAGTCGAAACATGGGCTGGTGCCATCCAGAAAGGATTGGGCCGTTGCAAGATAAAGATCGCGGAAGAAAGCATTGTATTGGCTTTCGTCCTGCATGGCCTTGTCTTCGGTGAGGCGCCATTCCATGCAGCTGGATTTCAGGATCCAACCGATGGAGTTGTCCCGATCCACGTTTCGGGACTCAACGAAACCGTAACGTTCTGCGGCACGCAGAAAGGATTCGAGGAGCTCCACCAGAACTTCGGATTTGATGGTTTGGATCACGCCATCAAAGGGCGATTCCTTCCAGAATGGGGCGTTTTTGATCAGCCGGATCAAGCGTGAACGCGCACCGCCACTGACGAGGTCATACCTCGGTTTGGAGGTTTTCTTCGGTTGTTTTCCCGTAACGAGCTTTCGGGTGGTATCGAGCCGTTCATCGTCCGCAAAAGACCATTTTTCAGTGAGCCGTTGGGAAACAAGCCCTGCGTGCTTCTCCTGTTCGCTGTCCGACAGGTAAGGCGAATCAACGCAAAGGTTTTTGATCATCTCACCAAACACAAGGGTCGCAAGTGCTTCCCTTGCATCAGGTGAGAGTCTTTGCAGCATGGAGACACCGGATCCGGGGGGCTGGCGGGAAGCGGCAAAACACCGGGAGTCAGCACAAAATCCGCTGAGGTGGCTGTATCCGATCTCCAAGAGGTCAAGTTGTCCAAGGTTGGGGTTATTATAACGCCAACCTTTGCGCAGATCCCGGATGAGTCGATAGCCGATCACAAAACGGGCGGCCCGTTGGGCGTCCTGCAGGCTGGGCCCCAGTAGGGTCGGGTTGGAGAGATACTCTGCAAGCACACCCGGATCCGATGAGTCGAATCCAAGCGCTTTGAAAACGGAAGCACCAAGGTTTTCCTCTGTGAGCACGCCTCCATGGCTTTTGAGAGCGGCGATAAGCCCGGCTCTGAGCATGAGAAGGAAGAGGAAGTCATTGAAGTGTCCGGCTTGAAGCGCGGCGTCCTGGCGGTTGTCGGAGAAGCCAAGCAGTTTGCGTGGGTCGTAGTTGGGATCGAAATCCGCGCTGTGCTTATAAAGGTGCGTGATCGCGGATAGGGACAGCATCGTGGTGGCGGAGGAGCGACCCTCGCCTGACAGGCCGGAAAGCCGGTTGCTGTCGCGGCCGTGCGCTTCGTGCAGTTGGCCGCAAAATGGGCAGAACCGGAACATGCCGGGAATGAACCAATAGGCGCGACCCGAGCCTGCCCGCCCTTTAGAATCGATGAGAACCTTGGAAAGGGCTGAGCCTTTGTGATCGGCCTTGAGTCGTGGTTCTTTCGCTGTATGATCGATCCACGACTCGGGGTAGTCGTCAAGATTCCCCTTAAAGACCATGTCTGGATACACGGGTGCCAGGAATCCGGCCTGAAGCCGATCATCGTCAATCGACACATCGGTGATGTCGCGGGGAGAGACTGACATGCCGTCGTCGATGTGGCGCCATACGGGGTGGAACTCCTGGCCGCAGTCGCGGCAGAAGTGTGTGCTGAAAAGGTGAATGTTGTCCGCTTGGCGGTTAGGGGCAAACCGCTGGGCATCGAGCGAAATGACGCGGGAGCCATTTTCGTCAAGGGTGCAGTGGACTTTTCCAGGGCCACTGATGAACTGATGGAGTTTGAAAGCAAAGGGAGCCCGGTCATTGGCGTCCCGGATGAACTGGGCACGGACAAGGAAGGATTCGAGTGCCTCCCTTGCCTCCCTTTGATCGCATCCAGAGTCAAGTGCGAGCCTTTCGGTAGCAGTGGAGATGCTGATGGGTTTTGCGCGGACCGGGCGAATCCCGGGCTTGATGTCGAGGCCCATGTTCAGCTCGACCCAGATCGCAAGCGGGTCATGCTGGAAATGCTCGAACGAATCCCATTTCAGAACGGGCTGGCGTATCCGGGCACGAAGATCCGGCTGGACACTCTCCGATGTTCTGGAGGGATCCGTGCACCGTTCGAGGGTTTCGCCGATGACATTGTTTCCAGAGACTGGCTGCCCAAAGAGAAGAGAGGCTACATCGGAGACGACTTTTTCCTTCTCCTCACGGGAGCCTGTGCTCGACATCGTGGCAGATGTGCCGATGCAGAGCAGCTTGTCGGCGTTGAGCCGCTCTTGAAGGCGGCGCACCAACATGGCGACGTCGGCACCTTGGCGCCCCCGGTAGGTGTGCAGTTCATCGAGCACCAGAAACGAGAGCCCGCTGCAATTGTCCACTACCTTGCGGTCAACCTCCTCATAGCGGGTGAGGATGAGCTCGAGCATCATGTAGTTGGTCAGTAGAATATCCGGAGGGTTATTCGCGATGCGCTGGCGTGTGGATGTGTCCTCCTGCCCGGTGTAGCGTTCGACGGTGATGGTTTGTCGCGGGTTTGTCAGATTCCCCAGGAACTTGTTGATTTCTTCATGCTGGCTGTTCGCCAGAGCGTTCATCGGGTAAATGATGATGGAGCGGGTCCTGGGTTCAGGATCGGATTCTTTGGCTCTGAGGATGTGATCAACAATGGGAATGAAAAAGGAAAGTGACTTTCCGGACCCGGTTCCGGTTGTGACTACATAGCTCTGTTGCTTTTGTGCGATGGAAATCGCCTCCATCTGGTGTTTGAAAAGGCGAATGGATGCTTTCCCCGGGCCGGCCCTGAAAATGGGATCGCAAAGCGGATGGAGCAGGCCCTCGGATACCAGATCTTCGACCGTCTGGGCTCGCTCGTAGTTGCAGTTGAGCTGGATAAGTGCTTCCGGCCAGTAGCGGCCGTTTGCGTATTCGCGATCCACGACATCCTTGATGTCCGGTGCCTTTATCCTGGTGAAGCTGGTGGAGAACTTCCTGTAGTCCGAGATGAGGTCTTTGCGAAATTGAAAGATATTCTCCATGGGAATCGGGGCGAAAGGCAGAATGAAACAGATTGTGAGGCCAGATTGCGTTTTGCACAAGCACAAGATTTGCAAGTGTATGAAGAATGCCCGGAGTGGGGCGCTCTACCCGGTGCGAATGGTCAGCAGCCGTTCCCGCTGTATGATGCGTGATGCTGGGATCCCGGAGCAACCGCATGGGCCGCTAAAATGGTCTTTTACTGCGGGCTTCAAGCCCGTGTCTGAGAGGAACCCGCCCACTACGGACCCATGCGCAGGGTGGTGGCTGTCCCGCGGCTGTCTATGCTGATGCTTAATCAGCCCCGGGGCCCGATCGGGATTTATTAATTCTCCGGAAGTTCATCGGGGGCCATTGCTGTTCTGATTGTCTGGATGTCAAGATCTCTCCGGAATGCTTCAAGCGCGAGGAGTCCATAGGCAGCCCTAAATGTTCCTGTGACGTCTTGGAGTTTATTGTAGATCCAGGAATCGGACTTCTTTCTGTACCATTTTGACAACTCCATAAACCGTCTCTTGTCCAAGTCTGAGTGATGCGCCGCTGCTCTGATGCACTCTTTCATGTCCGGTCGCAGTCTGGCTATTGTTGTTTCCTCGTGGGCCGTACAGGGATGGATCGCTGAGCCAAGAGCGTCTCTGCGAGCCGCCTTTGCCTGAGTCTCCCGTCGGGTCCTTTCCCGTTCAGCGTCCGTTCGCCGATCTGCTTCCTCATGCATTTCACCTCTCAGTTGCTCAACTCGAAGTCTTATATAGCGTGCGATTGTTTTATCTCCATCTCCGTCAGCATCAGCGAATGCTTTGGCATATACCCCTGGCACGGGCTTCTTTAACGCGACTTCGCGCGCGGCTGTCTCATACAGCATCTCGTCTGTCTTGTTCATATCTTGCTAACCGGGAGCCGCAAATGACCTACAAATGCAGCACGATACTTGACAGTAGTTATCGTAACCAAACTGGGATTCCTCAGTATGGGCGTGAGGTTAACGGCGAAAATGTCCCTTTTAGGAATATAAGAACAATGAACTTTGAAGGATACTTCCATCTGAAGGCAACCCGGAAAGGATAACCGACCCGGGTGAAGAAGGCTAGGAAAAAATCGCGAGCCGATGAGCAAGCCGAATCTCGTCTTGGGAAAGAGGGATGCGGAGATTGGGCTGATCAGTGGGAAATGGTTCCGGATTATTCCGCGGATTTCGGCGGAAGGGCTCCGGAAGAAGCTTTACTGAAAACGACATTATTTACGGATGAGTAAAAACGACGTATTTCAGTGAAAGTAGTTTCCCATAGTCTTTTCAACGGAAAGCTGCTGGTGATTCCTTGTAGACAGGGGGGGCTCATATGCCGTCTGACATGGTTTCGTCCCGGAAAAGGCGGATGGGGGAGAACTTCGCAGGGCTACAAGAGTCGCTTGGAGGCAAACGCCTTGCCCGAGTGCGACTTGAGGTAGCTCTCGAAAGCAAGGGCCCTGAGCTTATCTGGAAATGCACTATACCAAACGATCTCCCAAGGAAGATACCTGGACGTGTGCTCGGATTGACCGCTGTTGTGTTTGGAGAGCCTGGATTCCAGATTCGTTGTGTAGCCGACGTAAATCTGATCTGGGAAGCGAATGCTACGAAGAATGTATACGTAGTGCATTATTGAGGATTGGATTCAGAACGAG
>Ga0123334_1004551_pt1 | contig 14037 bp, 11 predicted proteins | sample BiotimSIPDNA_FD_89706 | JGI IMG/M metagenome (GOLD analysis project Ga0123334, IMG submission 89706) | Anaerobic biogas reactor microbial communites from Washington, USA - Biogas_R1 time_0 SIP DNA | ecosystem: Engineered > Bioreactor > Anaerobic > Unclassified | place: Washington, USA... | reverse complement strand
ATAAGTTGTATTTATCCTTTATACGTTTAGTTGAAGAAATTAAACCAAAAGCTTTTGTTATCGAAAATGTTCCAGGGCTTGTAGGGCTATTCAAAGGAAAAATAAAAGATAGTATTTTAGAAAAATTTAAAAAATTGGATTACGATGTTAAATTCCAAATACTTAATTCTTCAGACTATGGGGTGCCTCAACGTAGAAGAAGAGTTTTTTTCGTTGGTATGATTAGCGAAAATACGTTTAACTTCCCGGAAATAAATAAATTTGAAGTAACTTGTGAGATGGCACTGTCGGATCTTCCCCCATTGATAGAGAATCTTGGTATGGAAGAACAAAGCTATTCTACGGAACCATTGAATGAGTACCAAGAGTTAATGAGATTGAATTCAGAAGTTGTCCATAATCATATCGCTGCACGGCACACAGAAAAAGTCAAGAATATCATTTCTCTTGTACCTGATGGAGGAAATTATAAAGATCTTCCTCAAGAACATCAGAATAGCAGAAATTTTCATGTTGCGTGGACTAGATTCAGCAAAAACAAACCGGCGCCAACTATTGATACGGGGCACAGACATCACTTTCATTACGAATACAATCGAGTTCCTACAGTTAGAGAATGTGCTAGGCTACAGTCTTTTCCTGATGATTTTATTTTTTTAGGAAACAAAACTGAACAGTTTAGGCAAGTTGGGAACGCAGTGCCTCCGCTCATGGCAGAAAGAGTGGCTGAAAATTTGCTAATGAGTCTGAAAGTGGGTGATTAGGATTGTATAAAGTACCAGAAGAATTCTATATACGTCTTCATCATGTCAGGCCCAGATTCAAAGGGGATATAGAAAATGTTTTAATTTACATGGCATCTGAAATTTCAAAGATTCCAGAAATGCCTTCAGATGAATTTGCCAATAGAGTAAATGCTGCGGTACGTTGTTTTCCTGGAAATGCAAGAAGCAAACTAAAAACTATTAATAATTGGAGAACTGAAATATCATCGCTCTTTGGATTCATTGAAAAAAACGGGCCAAATTCAAGATGCGGTATTAGAGCACAAGAACTTGCTGAAAATGAAGATTTAGTCGAGAGCTTCAAAATATTTTTGTTCAATTTTCAATATCCTGGAGCACATATTAAATCGCATTCTATACTTGAGTTAATTAATAACGGCGTTCATTTCAAGCCTGCGCAGTATATACTTAAAATTCTTCAACACGCTGAGAAAATGTCAGGTGGGCGAGTAGGCATCAGCAAAGCTGAAGTTTGTCACATGTTGTTCAACGATCTCAGGGTTGTAAGGGATAATGAAGATGTGAGGATAGTTTGGGATAGAATTCAGTCAAACCGAAGGAATAATATTGAATATGATCAGACTGGAGATGTAATTAGATACGCCGGAGATATAATTGACTATATGGAGATATCTAACCTTCTAATTACATATGACAGCAAAATGTATTACATAAATACGCTGGAAAATGAAGCTATTATCAAATTTGTCAATTCCACTGAATGGTTCTCGGAATATGACGCAATGATAGAATCAAAATCAGGAGACTTGGATGCCATCAACAGTTGTCGTGAAGGATGGTTTCGATATGTAAATAGGGAATTAAGAGATACTGACTTCTCCACTGATATCCTTGCGTTCATAGCTAGCGATAGTACCGAATATGATAATCTTGTGCAGGCAGCCCATGATTTGTTTCAAGATAAATTGGAAGCTGATAAAGGAATAACAACAAAAGATATTGGAGATATTGGCGAGAGTCTTGTGCATGGACATGAATGTGAACGAGTACGCATTGGTGGGAGATCTGATTTATTACATTTGATCAAGCGTATACCCACACAGTTTGCAATCGGATATGATATTAGTTCAACTGAGCTAGATGAACGAAAGAGGTTTATAGAAGTTAAAACAACAATCAGTGCAAAACCTTTGCACTTTAATAAAATCCACTTGACCAAGAATGAGTGGAATGTTGCTGATAGTACTAAAGATAGATATTACATTTATAGACTCATGTTAAGTAAAAGTGAGCGAAGGTTATTCTTAATTCAAGACCCCGTAGGGCTATACAAGAGAGATGTAATAGGTATGGTTCCCAATCAAGGTGCTGATATAACCTTTGATCCGGAAACTTCAGGAGTTTTTGAGGAGTTGTTATCATGGAAAGGTTAAAGGTTGCATCGCTTTTTTGCGGTTGTGGAGGGACTGATTTAGGTTTACTTGGAGGCTTTATATTTAATAATAGCCACTATGAGACAAATGAGATGGACATTATCTATGCAAACGATATAGACGAAAATGCATGTAGTATTTTTGAGGAAAATTTCGGGATTATAACAGACAGACGAGACGTTAGAGAAATTACGGCCTCAGAATTACCAGATTTCGATATCCTAACTGGAGGATTTCCTTGCCAGTCTTTTTCAATTGTGGCGCAGAATCCCAAGAGACTGGGTGTAAAGGATGATAAAGGCAAGCTTTTTTTTGAGATGTGTAGAATTCTAAAAGACAAACAACCACTATGCTTTATTGCGGAAAATGTGAAGGGAATTTTATCTGCAAATAAAGGCGAAGCTTTTCCGCTAATCATAAAAGAGTTTGAAGAAAGCGGATATCGTGTTGAGTATAAATTAATGAACTCAGCACAGTATGGAGTTCCCCAGAAACGAGAAAGAGTGATTATTGTAGGCTTTAGAAACGATCTTGATGCTAGTTTTGTTTTCCCAAATCCAGTAATCACCTGTGAAGATGAATACATTCCCTTAAGTATTGCTCTCGAAAAATCAGTACCTGAAAAGTATTTTTTCAGCGAGCGTGCAGTGCGTGGGATGATGAAAAATCGAGATAATATGAATAAAGGGAGGGCTCAAGATATCTCCAAACCCTGTAATACCGTTGGATCTCATTTGGCAAAGGTCTCCTTAAATAGCACAGATCCTGTTTTATTCGAGAACGGTCGTTATAGGCGTTTCACCCCACGCGAAGTTGCCAGAATCCAATCTTTCCCAGAAACTTTCATTTTGTCTGGTAGTGATTCAGCACTGTATCGAGCCCTTGGCAACGCAATCCCACCAATTTTGCTATGGTATGTTGCACGTGCGGTTGAAAGTCAACTATTTCAAATTGAATCAAATAAAAGTAAGAATTGCAATTTGAAAATAGGTTGAAACTATGACTGACAAACTTGATTCAAGACAACGCAGCATAAACATGGCAAAAATCCATTCTACTAATACTTCAATTGAAGTCAAGGTCAGAAAATTTTTATTCAGTGAAGGTTTTAGATATAGGAAGAACGTAAGTTCACTTCCAGGAAAACCTGACCTAGTGCTCAAAAAATATAAAACAGTGATATTCGTAAATGGATGTTTTTGGCATAGACATACTGGATGCAAAAGAGCAACGGTACCAAAGACAAGAACAGATTATTGGGTTGCAAAATTTGATAAAAATATCGAAAATGACTTGAATAATTATCAACAGCTTAGAGCATCCGGTTGGAAGGTTATTATAATTTGGGAATGCGATATTTTGAGACATTTTTCGACAACTATGCTTAAAACCATTGAAGAAATACTAAGTAATTGATATGGCAAGCAATGCAAGTGTTTATACACTTGCTGGTTTTCACTTTGAGGCATACCCCAATCCCCTTATCAATGTAAAGGAGCTTTCTTATGTCAGATGATAATAAAAACAAAAAGCAAAGCAACAGCCTAAAAAAAGATGATGTAAAAAACGCTTCCGAGCTTTTTCAATTTATTAATAGAAGAAGCTCGGGAAGGATCTTCCACTACACAACGTATGAAAGTTTGATAACAATAATCAAGAGTCAAAGCTTTAGACTTACGAGACTTGATCTTCTAAATGATAAAGCAGAGCAAACACTGATTAGTGGATTTGAGACTGATCAAAACTATATTATGAGTTTTTGCAATAGTGAAAAAGAGTATGTTTCCATGTGGGCAATGTATGGTAAATCAAGCGGAATAAAGATCAGGCTTGATTTATCATCAAAGAATTTAGAACGAGTTTCATTTGATAATTACTTTTTTGATTCTAACTTGACGAAGAATATTCCGATCAATAGTGGGAAAGGTACGCCTTTTTTGGATAGGGACATCCAACTTTCAGATGTTGTTTATTTAGATAAGGATACTAATTCTATCAAGCACAATAATAACCCCTTTCCAAATTTAGTAGTTGATGAAAGCTTAAAAAAGCAATTGAGTGGATTTTTAAAATATGACGCCTGGGAATTTGAAAAAGAGCGACGGCTAAAAATCACTCTTAATGATGATCATCAAAAAAATTCCCCTCAGTATATTTTTATGAAATTGCCAGATGATTTTTTTAGCGATTTTTCAATTACTTATAATCCGTGGGTTTCTAAGCTCCTGCAAGAAGAATTGATAGAAACACTAAATAGAGTAACGGGCAGAGAAGTAACACAGAGACTCAGTTCAAATTATGGAGAAATTAGTGAGCTTTAGAATAAACCAAGTGCTTGTGCCGACGAACTGTATCTCTGTGCTGACGGAGTTGCCTGTCCGTCGTTAGCCGGATATACTTGTCAATGACATTCTAACAGAAAGGCGAAAGCCCCGGGTGTTGTAGTCCTGTTAGCGCAGGACATCCCGAGGCTTTCTTATACTGTAACGTGGTTATTGTATCAAGTTTTACAAGAAAACGGGAGAGGGAATTTTTGTTATTTCCTGAATTCCCGGAAATTATAACGATGGAATAGGAACCCCCAGAGCTTCATAGATATCTTTCTGTTTATTGGTGATTTCTCCAAGTACTCTACCATGCTCAGGTGCCTCAAATAGATCTATTACATCGAGTTCATCGAGGAGGCTTTGCAGCGTCCATTTATCAAACAGTTTGGCTTCCTGCATTTTCTTCTTAACATAAGACAAGTAAATAAGTGCAACAAATTCAACAAACAGCTTGCCGTTTAGTGATAATTCCGAAGAAACCTGCATTCTACGGAAGTTTAAGCGCTCCTTGAGATTGCCAAATCCCTTCTCAACTATGTCTTTGCTTCTGTATAATGACAACGCTTCAAAAGGATCTTGTACTTCATTGGATAACAGTGCGAAATAGCCATAGTTCCTTGCTGCTTCAAGCATTGCTTCCTCTCTGGGTTTTATCTTCTTGCCGCGTTTAGGTGTTTCTGTGACCTCGAAATACTTGTCATAATCCTTAAGGCGGTAGTCCTTTTTGTTATTGTTTGTCAGATCATCATGAAGGCTACTGAGATATTCGTTCATTTCAATCTGGTCTCTTGCTGCTTTTTCGGGATTGTAGAACAAGAGCAGATATGCACGCCTCTTATCCTTGATCACGTCACCTTTGTACGGTCTTTCCTGCTCATAATCCCACTCGATACTTCTGCAGATTCCATACGTACCAAATTGAGTTTCCAAATTGCTCCATAGTCTGAGGTTATCGCGTTCCTGATCAAGAACTTCTTTGACATAGTTTAGCCCCAGCTTGACTCCTATTACGAACTTCTGGTGGTTCTTGAATAATGAGTTTATGTTCTCTCTGCTGTAGAAACCGCGATCAAGTATGACATTGACCTTCTTGTAGCCCATAACATTAAACTCTGTCATTAGCTGCTTTACTGTTTTAACATCAGTAATATTTCCAGGTAGTTTCCTGTAGTAAAATGGAAGTCCTGACTTCTCTCCGAACAGCAAGGCCAGATTGATCTGAGATAGCCTGTCGTGCTCTTTGTTTCTACCCTTTTTGACCTGACTTAATACTTCTGAATAGCTCGAGATAGAAGTGATGTCAAAAGCCCAGTATTCCTTCTCTATACGTCTTTTGCCTTGCTTGGTGAAAAATGTCATTCTGCCTTCTTCATCTATTGACTGAAACAGTTCACTGCTGCGCTGTGAAGGAATATCTTCCTGATTAGGATGAATGTGCAGCTTCTGCCAATGCGAGAAACGATTTAGCGCATTGTTTTCTTCAAGGATCAGGAAGTATGCGATTGACAGTATCTGTTTATAGCTATCAGGAAAACACAATTTTAGATCGGCTGTTATTCCGGCCGCTTTGCCTATCTGGTCAAATAAATAGGTTGCGCCATAGAAGCTTCGTCTAAACTGGGTGATAGGTACCGGCCCTGGTTTAACCTGTGCGATTTCAGTATTCTTATCTCGCTTTTTATACGACCTTGTAGGAATTACTTCGCCGGTCTCAGGGTCAACTCTTCCGAGCAAAACCCGTTTAGCTCTAGACTGCTTTTTCTCTTTGTCCCAGTAGGCCTTGTTTTCATAAGCATACGTTATTCCTGTTTTCTTATTAGTCCAATAAATGATACCCATGCTATCGCCCTCCATCGTTATATATATTGTAATATATAACGATGGAGGAAGCAAGTATAATATGGCTCAAACCACTGCTCTTTCTATGTTTTTAGGTCATCACCTCGTTATACTTCTCGGGAAGACAGGTTACAAAGCTTTAATGAAGAAATATCATCCGGATGTTTTTCCAGATAAGGCAATAGCGCATAAAAAGACTTTAGAAATCAATGAAGCATATTCCGTTCTTTCTGATGAGAATAAACGCAAGGCGTATGATACCAAGTTGAAAAATGAAACTAATCAACCAAAGACAAATAACAATAATAATTCATATGCAAATTCAAACACAGATAAGAATAGTCAAACAAATCCAACATCGTGTTCAAGTCAACAGGCTTATTCGCAAGGCAAATCAGGTTCAAGTAATCAAGCCCCGATTGATTGCTTAAAATATCAAAAATACAACAATACAGAATTTGATATAGATCTTGTAAAAATAAACTGGATGGCTGTTATTTATGGAATTATCTTCATTTTCATCGTGATTGTCATTATTGCAATAGCAAACAGGTAAACGGTAGGATTGTGGGCACAAAAATTACGAAGCTTCCGAAGAAGTAAGCTTATTTCATAGGCAACAAAATATTCCCCATTTTTTGAAACTACTCTCATGCTAGAGTAGTTTTTAATATGCTATAATGAGAGAGGTTATTCCCATTTCGAGCAGGCTATATGCGAACGACTAAGCGCTATCCTGCTCAATTTCATACCCGAAATTAGCATTTCTTCATCACTTCGGACGCCGCGAATACAGGAGGAATTGTACGTATGGAACCACATGATTACTATTCCAAAAAAATAATCGCTTTTCTTGGATTCAACCCTCGTGCAACCCCCATGTCGGAGTCTGGAGAAGACGCCGTTAATAACCGTTGTTATGTGTATCCGAGGTATTATCAAACGGAGAACGGTACTTGGGCTACAGTTGATCCGGATGACTTTCCTACGGTGGGACGAATTGATGTTGCGATACAGAACGGTCAGAGTGCCGGGGATGTCGTATCTCAATTGAAGAAGGTGGTACTTGTACAAATAAACAGTGTCGCTCTAAAGCCGGAGCCCGAGACAAAAACGAAATATCGCGCAAGATACAATCCTTCGTATGGCGTTCAAGCGGATATCGTAATCAAAGAACTGGCTTCCACTTCGCTAAATCTTTGGCAGGTTCTTCCTACGACTATATCCACAGAACAATTTATTCGTGAAAAGAAACTTGAAAACTTTGATGATGTGATTTATACAAGTATCGTTCTCGTGAAAACGCAAGACGCTGTCTTTGGCCCTTTTCGATACGACAAGAAAGGGACTTGTATCGAACTTACAGGATTGCAGGAATGTAATGAGATCGCGGGGCAATATTCTTTGCTCAAAATTTCAAGCTTGCTAATGGAGATTCAAGATAATTTTTCAATCAGCATCGGCTCATTTGTTAGCGTGAACTCGGCTACATATAACGAATTTATCATAAAAAACACAGAAAGAAAGATCGACTGGGTCAGCGATTCTGCGCTCCTTGATATGCTGATGAGCACAATCAAAAAATCTCCGGATTTTGGATATTATAAGAGCCAACTTCGCCAGCTTCGATCGGCAATTGATGATGCAGTAACGCTGGAAGATCAATTATCCATCAGTGAAGATAGAAAGAAACGTTTGGAATCTCTTCTCCAAAAGGGCGAACTTCGGGCGGATCTTTTAGATCAATTATCGTATTTCATGATGGAGAACCCGGATGCTTTTCAGAGGCTACTGAAAACCCTTGCGACAGACAAGTTCGATTTGATCAAAGATAAGCTTCCCCAGTTGCCAGAAATACAGGAGAAAATTGCGGGAAAGCAATCCGAACTTGATCAAATTAACAGTAGCATTTCAGAAAGTCGCGAAAGGGCGATGCAGGCAAATAAAGAAGAGTTTGAACGGATTGCCAACGACAAACAGAACCAGATTCAGCAACTGGAAAATGATCTTGCGGCTCTCGAAGCCCAAAAGATAGAGCTTGAGAAACACACACAGCTCGCCGGAAGTATCCTTGAAATGCAAAAAAAGAAAGATAGTCTGATCAATGAAATCAAAGATCTCCAAAGCAATTATGATTATGTAAAAGGGCAAAATGATAGGCTCGAAGAGCAAGTGAAAAAAATACTGAACGAGCTGAAATCCGAGGCATCTCTTTCCGGAAAGCTTCTTGAAAGAAAACTGCTCGATCGCGTATTGAAAACCGTTAGCGGCGAAGAAATCGAAGAAGATAATGTCCTTATTCCTTTTAACAAGGATCTTTTGGCGAGCGAGATTCCCGCTGCAACAATTATCGACTATGTCTACAATGACATTCAGCACCGAGCAAACCGGAACGTATCAAAGAACGACGTTATCAATTATCTCCTGTGCGTATCGCAGGGCTTCATTACGGTCTTTGCCGGAGTACCAGGAACGGGAAAAACGAGTCTTTGCTACTTACTTGCAAAGTCACTCGGGCTTGCGCGGGAGGGTACAAACAATCGATACCTAGAGGTCTCCGTTGAGAGAGGTTGGTCATCCCATAAGGATTACATCGGGTACTATAATCCGCTCACAAAACGCTTGGAAAAGAGTAATGCGGAAATCTTTCGTGCATTTCAGATGCTCGAAGACGAAGCGGACACTTCGGAAAACGCTCCTTTCTTCATTCTTCTTGACGAGGCGAATCTGAGCCCCATCGAACATTACTGGGCACCTTTCTTGAAGCTTTGTGATAGTGATTCCTGTTCAGGCAACATGCTCGTCCTTGGTGGTGATGTCAAATGGCGTGTGCCGAAGCACCTTCGTTTTTTAGCGACGGTCAATTTTGACCATACCACCGAAGAACTGTCCCCGCGTTTTCTCGATCGCGCCTGGATAATTTCTCTGGAACCGGAAATGCTAAAACTGATAGACATCGAGGATGACTCGGTTACATGTAATCCTGTGACGTATGACTTTCCTTCTCTGGAAATATCTTTCGCACATGTTGAAAAAGTGACAGAGCTTCCTAAATCAATCGTTTCGAAATGGGAAAACATACAGAAAATATTTAAGGATAATAAGATCCCGATCATGCCCCGTAATCTTAAAATGGTAAAAAGCTATATTGCTTCCGCATGTGTGCTCATGGAAACGCAATCCGAAGAAACGAAGTTCGCACCGATCGACTATGCCGTTGCGCAGAAAATTTTACCTACAATCAACGGGTCCGGGGAAAAATATGAAAAGCTCATAGCCGATCTTCTTCTCGAATGCGAAAGTATGCCTCTTACCAAGAGACACTTGGAGCGCATGAAAAAGGCAGCGGAACATAATCTTAGCTTCTATCAGTTCTTCACCCGCTGATGAATCGTGAGGGAATAACGTGGATTGTACCCTGCACTTAAAATACTACTATTTTACCGGCGCTGGACAGGTGGAGGGAAGTGATGACCTCCCCCTGACTTCCATGTTCTCTTTGCCCGCAAGTTCGTTTTCGACAGATAACATATCCGAAGGTGTCTCCCTCATCGAAAACGGGAGATATTCCATCCAATGCACGCTATTTGATCCAGACCCCGACCTTGAGGCGATCGAGTTACTTCTAAATGGTGAGGTTATCTCCAGGATCGGTGATCTGGAAGAAATCGATATTGATACGGATTTCCGTTGTCGATTTCCTCTTCAGAAAGACCAGCCTTTCTTACTTCTTTACGATATTGCGCAGCTCTCGGTACGCGTTTCTTTGTTCAATGATATGGCAATTTCGTTCTTTAGTAGATATCTTGTCTGTCTGAGCACCAACAAAGTCGATAGCGAAAACGTGAAAGAAATGATCACGGAGCTCTTAGACTTTGATGATCCTACGATTAACGAATGGATGTTTCATGCCGCTTCCAAAACACAAGACAATTTTGGCATGATTGAAGGAGCTTTCCGTGACCATGCGCAGAAATCGCTCCATGCCTATCTGCAAATGCTCGAAGAAATCTATGTGTGTTACGTTCAAAACCTTGGCTATTTCCGAACACAGCCTCACAGCATAATATTGCAGGTGCACACACTTCTTCCTTTTGAAAAGATACGGAAAATATCCACAAGCGGAGTTGTGTGGTTATCCCAAAACATGGAGCAATTACACGAAGTTGAGAATTCTTGTATCACGAGAGATGGGCAGTCCTATCTTCCGAATAAAATGCTTTCTTCCGAGACGAAACGGAGCCTGAACAACTTTGAAAACCAGGTTGTTCTAAGTTTTCTACATGCTGTGTACTTACGAAATGCTTCGATCATTTCCACATTACAGAATGCGATCCACAAGGAGGAGAGGTTTGTTTTCTCTATCAAGGAAATGGAGAAAGGGGACTTCCGTGCCCCGATCATTGCTGTGAAGGAAATGAATCTAGAGAATTCGAACCATACGCTGAACAAACTCAAGAACATGAACAACGGCTTCCGAACACTAATGGCCGCATATAAGGCTGCGTTGCCCTGTGATGATATTCCTTTTAAAGAAATCCCGCGGAAAACAAAGGTGTTTCAGGAACTCACAGCCTATAGTCGGGTGTATGAGTTGATCATTCGCTGGTTCCGGTTTGGCGAGTTTGATTTTGAGAGAGAAAATCTCATCTTCCACATACGAAAAATCGATAAGCTATATGAATATTACTGTTTGTATCGGCTCCTCAATATGCTAAAAGGTGAAGGCTTTCATGCTTGTTCAGAAGATTCCATATCGTCATATGCGTATCAGCTACCCGCACAGTCTCTTTATCAGAACGAGACCGTCGTATCCAACACCTTCAAATTGACGAATGGCAAAGAAATTATAACGCTTTTCTATGTGCCCGTTATTCATTCCAATCGCTTCGAGAATTCGATTCACTTATATCGGACAACGACCGAAGGGCGAAGTCAAAGTTATTTTGCCCCGGACTTTATCTTGAAAATTGAAGACAACTCCTTACAGGATAAATATGTCATACTGGACGCGAAATTCTCCTCTTACCAATCCATAGTAGTCAATTATCTCGATGCGGAGATTCAAAAGTATGTAAACCGCATTGCTCATTCGGACAATTCGTATCAGGCAATCGTGATGATGTGGCTACTTCAAGGAAGGATTGACTCGAACCGATCGATGAGACCCCTATACTCCTCCATATTGGCGAACATGTATCGACCGATTCCTTCCTTCGGCGTTTTCCCGATCAATGCGCAATCAAAGGATCTGCTTCCGTTATGGCAAGAGATTGAATCGGTGACGCAACCTTTGCGGTTTCAATAGAAGTACAAATCAAAGGAGGTTCATATGCAAGAAAGGTTTCGAAATTACCTGATCAATCGAGGGTTCTCGATAATGACCCCTACCGGCAGAGAATCAACTGTCGATGATTATGTACGTCGAATTCAAAGAATCTGTGACCGAGAAAGGGTATCCTGGGAGGGTCTTGTAGAAAACATCTCCGTCATACTCCCCATGTACGATGTGGGTGGAAGCAAGGAAGAGCTGGGCCTTAAATCCCATTCCGCGTACATCAATGCATTGCGTCGTTTTCAGGAGTTCTTGAAAGAGACGTGATTCATCCTTCCTGCGTCTATTCACCTGTCTGGCTTGAGCGTCTGGAAGAAGGATAGCAAACGGGTACAAGTCGCCGGATCTGTCTTCTGGCGTTTAATTTGTTTAATGGATATGTCGACAAGCAGAATCCGAACGCATCAACGCCCGAAGACCTGTTTGCCTGTGAATTTGCGCCTTTCTTTGCTCGTGCGATCGCGATGCGGTATCCGGAATATCACTAACAAAAGAAGAATGAGAGGGACACACAATGTGTTGATAAATATGCCATACACCAGAATTATTCGAATAGGAGGCTGTGATGGAGGAAGTGTATATCATAGAACTTAAAGGTACGAAATTATTCTATTTAGTGGACTATCATCCAAAAACATTTCATGGGCAAGCAAATCCCAATCATGATGAGAATAGTGAACTTCTATTGGCGTTTAAGGATGGCAGCCCTTCTGGGATATCATTCTATACGGAATCTGCAATTAAAATGATTAGCTATATAGCAAAGAACTATCATGTTGATGGAATCGTAATCGTACCTTCCCATAATGAATTTGAGTATTCACGTGGCCTTGTCAGAATTATTGATGAGGCGTGTAGAGTTACAGGTCTTGAAGATCTGCATAAGTCCTTACGACGTGTGTATTCGATTGGTAAAATTTCTTCTGGTGGAAATCGGTCGATTGACCAACATATTCGCTCGATTAATGTTATAGATAAGGATGTGATAAACAAGGATATTATCGTGTTCGACGATGTTGTTACATCGGGCAACTCCATGCATGCATGTGAAGATAAACTACTATCTGCTGGAGCAAGTTCCGTCCTGTTTGCATCTCTTTGCCACACAAAGCATTACTATTAATAAAGATCCAGAAGGGGATAGAGACTTGATTGATGTGATTCTTACCCTACTAGGTTTGCCAGGTATTGGAAGAGGAAGCGTTAGGGATTTTTTGAAACTGGCAAGCAATAAAAAAGATAGCCTGTACGACCTTGATGAAGTGATAAACGACATCATGCGACAAAACACGCGAATAAAACTGCCAACTAACACAGAACTAGGCGCCGTAAAAGATAGCGTTACAAGAATCAGAGAAACATGTCTTGCTCTGAACATAACGATTCTTACACCGGTTGATTTGTCATACCCAGCACGCTTTCTTTCGATGTCAGATTATCCCGTTATTCTTTTTGCTAAGGGTAACGTCCAGTGTCTTAACGACGAAAAGAATGTCGCAATCATCGGAACAAGAAAACCATCCGAACCGGGGAGAGAAATGGCCCATAAGCTCGGGAAATGGTTTGCAAAAAATGATTATATCGTCACAAGCGGTCTTGCGTTGGGCTGCGATTCAGAAGCCCATAGAGGATGCTTGATAGCTGGGGGAAAAACGGTAGCCATATTAGCAAATGGTTTGGATACAGTATCACCGAAATCGAATGAAGAACTCGCCGAAGAAATTATCTCCGCAGAAGGTTGTTTACTAAGCGAATATGCACCCGGTGAAAAGGCGATTCGAGGACATTTTGTAGAACGCGACCGTCTTCAGAGTGCGTTATCTCAAGGCGTCATTGTTGTTGAATCAGGTATCGATAGTGGTAGCATGCATGCCGTAAATGCTGGAATTAAACAGGGTCGACGAATAGCGTGCGTGAGATTTAGCGGGAATTCTATAGCGCACCAAGAAGGTAATTTGACGCTAATTAATGAAGGAAAAGCTGTGGGTATAGCTAGTAAAGAGGATCTTGATCGTTTCAAAGACTCGTTAACGCACGCAGGAAAGGCAATGGGTATAAGTACGTTGAAATCGCAACAGGACTCGCAAATCAGCCTCTTTGATTGATCGAAGAATGCTCATAACTCTTTGCTGGGAAGTGAAGCAAGAGGAATGTTTGTAACGATCAGATCGGAGACAACCGTCTGCAATACTCAGCACCTGCAATCTGGATTTTTCGTAAGTGGGGGGTAGTCATTTGAATAAAATCGAATGCAAGGCATGCGAAAAAGTATTGATCAGGACAGCTGTTCTGCAAATATCCTGCGACGTTGACACAGATAAAAGTAGTAATTATTCGCATACAATATGTTGCCGCTT
>Ga0123334_1004547_pt1 | contig 14044 bp, 9 predicted proteins | sample BiotimSIPDNA_FD_89706 | JGI IMG/M metagenome (GOLD analysis project Ga0123334, IMG submission 89706) | Anaerobic biogas reactor microbial communites from Washington, USA - Biogas_R1 time_0 SIP DNA | ecosystem: Engineered > Bioreactor > Anaerobic > Unclassified | place: Washington, USA | collected... | reverse complement strand
TTTCTGGATAACGACATCGTCATGGGCATCGTAACCGCCAGCGAAAACATCTGCCGCATCAACCCCGATGAGCCGGTAGCGACAGAATTGCCCAGCCCAACCCCCGCCGGCACGCCTACGCCAATCCCAACCGAAACCCCCATGTTCATCCCAACCTTGACCCCCCGACCGTAGAATTTTTGGGCTTTTACCACTGTTTTTTGTTTTGTCATCCTGAACGAAGTGAAGGATCTTACCGTAAAAGTGACAAGTTTCTTAGCTAACGCTCAGAATGACAAAAGTCGAGAACCCGTCATCGCGAGCTTCTTTTGCAACGCGATCTCCCTGGGTTTTGTCATCCTGAACGAAGTGAAGGATCTTGCCGTTAGAACGATAAGATTCTTCGCTAACGCTCAGAATGACAAAAGTCGAGAACCCGTCATCGCGAGCCTCTTTTGCGAAGCGATCTCCCTGGGTTTTGTCATCCTGAGGGACGAAGGATCTTAACCTGCCTAAGAAAAGGTTCTTCGCTTTGCACAGAGCCTGATATTATCTTGGCAGAAGGAGCAAACCCCTTCCGTACGGCTGGGCTTTAGTCCAGCCGCTTCGCTCGCAAAGACGGAATAAGGGCAGGATTGCCATGTATAATTGAGAGTGGCAGGTAATATTTTGGAAAAAATTCGTAATTTTGAAAATAACAGAAACAGGTCAGCATATTGGTTGAAAACGAAGTACTTATCAAAAACAAAAGACGTGTCCAACAGCACGGCGAGGTGTTCACTCCAAAAGCCATCGTCGACGCCATGGTCACCCTCCCAGGTCTCGACGAGGTGATCACCCAGGCTGCTTCAACCGTGCTCGAACCTGCAGCCGGCGAAGGGGCTTTCCTGGTCAACATCCTCGAAAGACGACTTGCCCAACTGGCTGAACAGTTTTCTGACGACCTGGTTCGTTTTGAGAATTTTTCCCTACTCGCCATTTCATCTTTGTATGGGATCGAACTCCTGGATGACAATCTCAAAAAGTGTTTGATCAATCTCTATATAACCTTCCACGATTTTTACAAAGACTTCGCCTCAAAATTTAACCAGCAGCCCAAAAGCAACGTCGAAGAAAGCGCAAAAACGCTCATCATCATCAATATTGTCCAGGGCGATTTTTTGAAACGCACTACAATCACAGGCAGTCCGATCATTTTCAGCGAATGGGCTCCGCACAAGATCGCTAAAAACACAAAACATATCCAGGTGCTCAGAACGGAATACACCCTGCAGGAAATATTTGAAAAAGTCGAGCTCGAACCCGGCTCAGTCTATACCCCAATCCCCAAAACCGAACAACTCGGCTTGTTTGATAAACAGGAAGACCTGCCAATCGCGCCATTGTATAAATACCTGCCCACCCCGATCACCGAAGTGTACAAGGAAGTAAGGGAGGAAATCATCGAATGAACAAGACAACTATCGCTCCATATCGCAGGTTAGACCTCAAAGTCTACGGCTACACCCTCCCAGACCTCGCCACTCATGAGGGTTGTGTCAAAGTTGGTGAAACCCAAAATGAGGTTAAAGACCGTATCCTGCAACAAACCGCAACAGCCGGTCTGAGAGCCAAATTGCTCTTCCAGCGAAATGCAGTCCGAAGCGACGGCAGGCTTTTTCATGATCGCGATCTGCACGCCTACTATCAACTGAGGGGGATTCCCCGGGCAATCCTGAACGAACACGCTTCAGAATGGTTCAAATTTGGCGACCTCTCCCTGGCTGAAGAATTGACCGATGATTACATTGTTTCGGATTACAGCGAAGTTCAGGTCAGCGCAGAACATTCCGACTATATCCTCAGGGAAGAGCAAGCCCGGGCAGTGGAAGATACCATTGAGTACTGGTGCGAGCCTACTCATGGCGCAGAATTTTTGTGGAATGCCAAACCGCGCTTTGGAAAAACGCTGACAACTTACGATTTTATGCGCAAGATCGAAGCAAAAAATGTGCTCATCGTCACCAATCGTCCCGCCATCGCCAACTCCTGGTATGACGACTTCGAAAAATTTATCGCTTGGCAGGAAGAAGGCTTCAAGTTTGTCTCCGAAACCGATGCCCTCAAAGACCGCCCGACGATGAGCCGGCAAAATTTCCTCGAATACGTCAATGCAGATGTTGATGAAAAAATCAATATCCGCTGCCTGGCTTTCATCTCGCTTCAAGACCTGAAAGGCGCCAAATTTGCCGGTGGAATTTATGACAAACTTCAATGGGTTGCCGATATGGATTGGGACCTTTTGGTCGTGGACGAAGCCCACGAGGGAATCGACACCCTCAAAACCGACCGCGCTTTCGAGAAAATCAAAACCAAATTCACCCTCCATCTCTCCGGCACGCCCTTTAAGGCTTTGGCAAACAAAAAATTTCACAGCGAACAAATTTTCAACTGGTCCTACCTCGACGAACAAAACGCCAAAGCAGAATGGGATGAAACCCAGGCAGACACCAACCCCTATGCCGCTTTGCCCACCCTGAGCCTTTTTACCTACCAAATGAGCAAATTGATTGCCAAAGAAGTCGCCGGGGGGATACAGCTTGATGAAGAAACCAACGTCGATTACGCTTTTGATCTAAACGAGTTTTTCAGCACAAAAGAGGACGGCAGCTTCGTTTATGAGGCAGATGTTGATAAATTTCTGGATAACTTATCCAGCGGCAAGTTTCCCTTCGCCGAGCAGGAACACCGCAGCGAATTAGCGCATAGCTTTTGGCTTCTCGACCGCGTCTCCTCCGTCAAAGCCCTCCAGAAGAAGCTGCAAGCCCATCCCTTCTTCAACACCTATGAAATTGTCCTCGCTGCCGGAGACGGAATTAGCCTGCCTGATGAAGAAAACATCGAAGACGAAGACTCTTCCGCTTACAACACCAAAAACATCGGCTTGAGCTTTAATCGTGTAAGAGAAGCGATTGCCAATAACGAAAAAACAATCACCCTCTCGGTTGGACAATTAACTACCGGTGTAACCATCCCGGAATGGACGGCGGTTCTGATGCTCAGCAACATCAAATCACCGGCACGTTATTTCCAGGCGGCTTTCAGAGCGCAAAACCCATACGAATTTCAAAATCCGGATACAGGTGAATGGTTCCGCAAAGAAAACGCTTACGTTTTCGACTTTGCCCCCGACCGCACCCTGATCCTTTTTGACGAATTCGCCAACAACCTGACCGACGAAGGCTTAAAGGGTAGCGAAAACGAACGTAAAGAAAACATCAGAAAGCTAATCAACTTCTTCCCTGTCATCGCCGAAGACGATGAGGGCGAGATGATTGAACTTTCGCCCGATCAGGTGCTCACCTTCCCGAGCCGCATCAAGGCAAGCGAAGTGGTCAAGCGCGGCTTTATGTCCAACCTGCTTTTTGCCAATATCAGTGGCATTTTCTCCGCACCTGCTCTCGTAAAAGAGATCTTGAGTAAGATCGCTCCTGAAAAGAATAAACGTTTGGCGGAAAAACGTGAACTTGAGCCGACAAATCCGATGCTGGATGATCAAGGAAACGTACAAATACCCCAGACGCTAACCATCAACACCGCCAACAATCTCTTTGGTGAGAAAATTTATCAGGCTATCGACCTCGAAGAGGTCCTGGAGCAGGTTAAGGATTTCGACAACCGTGAAAAGGCTTCTACAAAAGTTGCCAAAGAAATTATCAAAACGATTGAGCCAAAATTTGAGAAGGTTAAAGAAGAGTTTGGGCTAAAGAAAAAACACATTGTAATAGACGTAAAAAAAGCAGAAGAAATTCTCGCCACCAAAGTTGAAGAAAATCTTTATCAAAAGCAAGAAAAAGAGCGATTAGCCGAGGTAAACTATCAGGAAGAGCTCAAAAAGCCAGAAAGCCATGCGCTTAGAGAGCAGATCACCGAAGACTACCAGGCAAAAAAGCAGGAAATTCAAGCTGAATTTGTCGCAGATCTTCAGGAAAGCATCGAGCAAACCACCCAGGAAGTGGTCCAACCACATCTCGTCCAGCGCGAAGAAACAAAAAAGAAGACCACCGAAGACGACGTGCGCGACCACCTGAGAGGCTTCGCCCGCACAATCCCCGCCTTCCTCATGGCTTATGGCACGTCCGAAACCACCCTGGCAACTTATGACGATAACATCGACCCGCAGACATTTGAGGAACTGACCAGTATCACTTTGGACGAATTTCGCAAACTGCGCGATGGTTTTGATTATGTAGACGAGCAAGGTAATAACAAGTCATTCAAAGGCTTGTTTGATGAAGTGGTTTTCAACGCCTCGGTCGTTGAGTTTTTCAACATCAAAGACCGCCTGGCTGATTATTTGCAGAGCGAAAAAGATGAAGACATCTTCAACTACATTCCCCCTCAACAAACCAATCAAATTTTCACCCCGAAAAGAGTGGTCAAAATGATGGTCGATTTGCTCGAAGAGCACGACCCGGATATTTTCAAAAATAAGGAAATCACCTTTATTGACCTTTACAGCAAGAGCGGTTTGTTTCTGAGCGAAGTTGCCAAAAGGTTGTTTAGCGGCCTGGCAGAGCAAATCCCCGATGAAAAAGAGCGAATCAAGTGGATATTGGAGCGCCAGGTTTTTGGATGTGCGCCTAGCAATATCATTTATAACATGGTCAAAAATTACCTTTACGGCGGATATCCGGAGCTTAGGACGGATAACTTGCTTGAATTGGATTTGGTTGAAGCAGCCAAAGCCGGCAAAGTGGCAAAAGTTTTAGAAGAAAGCATGGGTAGAAAAATGAAATTTGATGTAATCATCGGCAACCCACCGTATCAGGAAAAAACAGAAGGGACGAGTGACAACCCTATTTACCATTATTTCATGATTGAAGCGTATAAATTAGCTGAAAAAGTTTGCTTCATTACGCCAGCAAGGTTTTTATTTGATGCGGGGAAAACCCCAAAGGCTTGGAATAAGCTGATGTTGAATGATCCATATCTTAAGGTCGTGTTCTTTGAAGAGGATAGTTCTAAAGTATTTCCAGGAAATGTCGAAATAAAAGGAGGGGTGGCGATCACAATCCGGGACATCAAAGATGAGTATGGACCTCTAGGCTTTTTTACACAAAACCCTCTTTTGAATTCGATTATAAAAAAGATGAAATATAATAATTCTGTATCAATAATTGATCAAATATTTCTTCAAAGTAAGTTAAATTTAGAGATTCTTCTTCAGGATAGATCTGATCTTCTTCAATTCATAGGTAGCGGAGGTAAGGAGCGCAGGCTGACAACAAACATTTTTTCTGTTTTAGACATTTTTTCAATTGAAAAAGAACAGGAAGATGATTTGTTGGTTTTAGGGTTAATAAACAATTTGAGAGTGTATCGATACGTGCCGTTAAAGTATATTGACCCCAATGCGAATACTTATTTTTACAAGGTTATTATTCCTAAGTCAAGTGGCTCGGGCACCTTTGGTGAGGAGTTGGCAAACCCAATGATAGGTACACCTGGATTTACTTTCACTCAATCATTTATTAGTATTGGAAGGTTTGAAACAAAAAATGAAGCTGAAGCTTTATACAAGTATATAAAAACTAAGTTCGCAAGAACTCTCTTGGGGAGTTTGAAAGTAACACAAGACAACAACACGGCAACCTGGCGAAATGTCCCTAATCAGGATTTCACAGCTAACTCGGATATTGATTGGAATCAACCTGTTCATGAAATCGATCGCCAACTTTATAAAAAATATAATCTGGACGATGAAGAAATCGCCTTCATCGAATCCATGATCCGCCCAATGGATTAACCTTGTAGGTCTGACCCCCTCTTTACTGCTTGCGTCCCGCTTGCGGGAGAGGGGGAATTAAAGGGGGTGAAGTCTTAAAAAAAAACCTGTAGGTCGGAATCCGCTTCTTTTGCGGACTCCGACAATCTAAAAATTTCACCAGATGACAGGAACTTGTTAAAAAACATTAGCGATATTTTGGACGAAGGATCCCACAAGTTGTAACTTGTTGCTGACCGCGAGGTCTGCCTTCTTAAGCCCAAATCTACCGCTATATATACATTATTTATATCTGTGACATAATGTCAAGTTTTTTGTATTTCTGATCTGCCTGTTCTCATGGATTTTAACTGATTACACAGTAGGGGGGACCAGTACTGCTCTCTTAGCTATGACCCAAAACAGATGCACGGGCGGGTTCAATACGTGAGCTTCGTAACCTCAACCAATCCGTCAAACCCGCCCATAGCACACGACCCAAAATCCCAATCCCGCCCAATGGATTGAATGGATTAGAATAAAATTAGCATGATGGCTTAAGAGAACAATTCTTTCTACTACATTTATCAGCTTATTTCAATTTCGAGGAGGCTAAGATGAAAGAATACACTAGTGCGACTTTGGAAGAATTCATAACCGCTGTCAGAAATTTAATCATTGATTTTCATCACCCCAATTTGTGGTGGCGAGGACAGGCAGATTCTAAATGGCCACTAACGCCTGGTGTTTTTAGGCCTGGATATGAAAAAAATGAACAAAATTTATCCTTTTTTTTCAGGTTGAAAGCCAAGTCTAGATCTGCCAATTGTCCAACCAGTGATACTCAATCACCTTGGTTGTTCTTGATGCAGCATTACGGTATGCCTACTCGACTTCTCGATTGGACGGAATCTCCATTGATTGCATTGTATTTTGCTGTTGAGAATGAAAAGGAAAATGAGAAAGATGCTGTTATTTATGCATTGCAACCGTTTAATCTAAATTTCAAACAATGCAAAATAGAAAGCATTCTAGCCCCTTGGCATCCAGAAATTGCACCAATATTTAATGAGGCATTCAATAAAAATGAAACGAATCCTGATCAAAGAATCGCAGCTATTCAAACCGATCAATTTGATGTTCGGCATTTAGTTCAACAATCTGAGTTCACCATTCACGGTTCTGCAAAAGCTATGGAAGAGCTTGATGGTTGTGATAATTTTTTAGGTAAGATTGTTATTCCCTCAACCGCAAAAGAACATTTGCGAGTGATGCTTAAAGTATTGGGTATTACTAGAGCCAATTTATTTCCGGACCTTGAAAATCTATCAGCTGAACTGATCACTTTACATCGAGAAAAACAATCCGAAGGGTCGGAATCCGCTGAAATTCCGCATGGCTCTCATCATTAATTCGTACGGACAGGCTTTATGTCTGTCCGTTGATTTTTTCCGGTCAATCAGGTTGCTGTTCTGCTCTTGTTCAAGATAAATGTATGGGCAGGTCTAACGAATTGAGCCTTTATTGAGATTCGAGATTGGGACCTGCCCCTACTTGTCATCCTGAGGAACGAAGGATCTTATCTTCCGTCCTACAAGATCCTTCGCAACTGAGGCTCAGGATGACAGATTCACATAACAATCTTTTTATCACAAGGAGCGGGTTCAGTACGTGAGCATTTTGCCAAAAAAATGTACGGGCGGGTTCAATAGGTGAGTGCTTTGCTATCAACCTACCCGTCAAACCCGCCCATAGCCACGACCCACAATCCGAATTTGGCAAGGCGATTGTGTAGTAGGGAACGTGGTCATGATGCTGGGAGCGCAGCGAGCAGTACTTGTCCCGTTCCGCTTCCCGGTATTTGGTGTGCTTCTGATGTTAATATCGAGCGTTCGTGATTTGGACCCGCCCATACGGTGGTGTTATCTGATGGGAATTATTCGATTCTATGTGTTATGAGCTGCTTTTCCATCAGCTGATTCCTGTTCACTGATGAACTGATCTATTTTTTGTTCGATTTCTGACTTTTCTTTCTTGCCGGTCATTTTGTCGATCTGGTGGTCAACCAGGCGCATCTGCGCTTTGGTGAGCATATATTTGCCCATCAGGTCGATTGCTTCCAGCGGCGGGAGACCGTAGGTGATGTGGGCGTATTGCCCCGTTCCCGGCTCTGCCCAGGAATAGAGCTTTTTTCCGGTTTCATTCCTTTCGACCTTAACCCGTTCGTCCTTCCCCAGCAGGTTAAAAGCCTCCGCCACTACCCGCGACCCGGGTAAAAACATTTGCTCCTGGAGCAGTTTTACCAGCTCCCGTCGGTCGAATTTGACAGCGTCTTGCTTCATTAGAATTTTCATCAGTTCGTCGAAAGCGGCGTCCACCAGGCGGCGGGGTTTGACCTGCGCCTGCTGGGTGTGAGGTTCGAAGAGCAGATGCAGGCTGTTAGGGAGTGTCCCAATCCCACCGGCATTAGTGGGCTCGCCGTCTACGATGGTGAACTGCAGGTGCGCGCCGGGCTGACCGAGGCGGTTTTTGACCACCTTGAGCTGGATTCGGCTGCGGTTGCCCAGCCTGATCGCTTCGGGGCGGCTGACGAGCAGGGCGGTGTCGACTCCGGCGAGCAGTTCGCTGCTGCCGCGAACGCGCTCTTCGCCCTGCGAAATCGGCAGACCCCATTTATCGGTGCGGGATGGGAGGCGCTTGTTGAACTGGTGCAGGATCAGGATGGTGACGCCTGTATGGCTGACCAGCTGCCTGAGCCCTCCCAGAAAAGCACCCACGGCGCGGGCGGAACCGTCTGCCATGGCGGGCAGGTATTGCGCCAGGCTGTCGAAGACCAGCAGCTGGTAACCCTTTTTTTCGATTTCGTTTTGCAGCCAGGTGAAGTCTGTGGGCTCGCTGAAAACGCGCGTGCTAAAATCAAAATCGAGGTTGACGGGCACTTCGATGCCGCTGGTTTTCTGATCAGGATGGTAACCCCGGCAGAGCCTGTCGATGCGCTCGGCAAGCAGGTGTGGGTCAGCGTCGCGGCAGAAGTAGCGCACGTGGCCTGCCCCAGAAGTTGAGCGGATGGGGTTTACCCCAGAAGCGTAGCGGATGGGGCCAAGCCCCATCCCTGTAGGGAACGCGGTCATGATGCTGGGAGCGCAGCGAGCAGTACTTGTCCCAAAAGTTTGTTTAACATCTATTTCCATATCCCATGCCCTACCCCTGCCCGAAGCCAACCCGAGCGCCAGGTCCAGCGCCAGAATGGTTTTGCCCGAGGCGGTTTCACCTGCGAGGAGGGTAATGCCGCCCATGGGGATCATCTGCCACAACAGCCACGTGCGCGGTCGCCATTGCCTGCTGACCAGTTCGGCGGCGTTGATTACATTTTTTCGGTCGTTAACGTTCAAACCCGGTCCTTTCGGTTTTGACTTATTAATCCATCGTTATGAGGGAGCGAAGCGGATGGGGCTTGCCCCAGAAGTGGAGCGGACGGGGCAATCTGCCTCTCATAATCCGTCGTTGCGAAGGAGCGAAGCGACTGCGGCAATCTGATTTTCATCTTTTTCTTTCGCAAGGGAGATCTCAAAAACCATCCCCTGTACCCTGTCACCTGCCTTGATTAAATAGAACATATGTGCTATTATATATCCGTTCGATCAGAATAGCAAGCCGCACATTAACAGAAAAGGAGTTTTTGCAGTCAAAATGGGTTTTTGCACTATCAAAAAACAGTGCAAAAAGGGTAAAAAGGGTAAAAACCGATGCTAAAAAAATGTAAAAGAATTGTTAGAAAAGCTATACAATACTTGACTTATCCTCGTAAAAACCTTATTATTTAGTTTGGCACTCAGAAGTTTAGAGTGCTAAAATATCGTAAAAATTAAATCGGAGGAAACATGACAATTTCTATGAAACCCTTAGGCAATCGCGTTGTTATTGAGCCTATCGAGCAAGAAGATATCACCGCTGGCGGTATTGTTTTGCCCGAAACAGCCAAGGAAAAACCCCAAAAAGGAACCGTGGTTGCAGTCGGTCCTGGTGATCGCAATGAAAATGGCGATCGCATCGAGATGGACGTTCAGGAAGGCGACGTGGTCTTGTTTGCCAAATATTCAGGCACTGAGATCAAATATGACGGTAAGAAGTTATTAATCATGCGCGAGAGCGATATCCTCGCGATTCTTTAATCAGCATAACGGACAGGAGATATAAATATGGCAAAACAATTAGTTTTTGGAGATGAAGCACGTCGTTATTTAAAGAATGGCGTTGACGCAGTAGCAAATGCAGTTGCAACTACCCTTGGTCCCAAGGGACGCAACGTCGCCCTGGACCGCAAATACGGTTCCCCTACAATTACTCATGACGGTGTTACCGTTGCAAAAGAAATCGAACTTGAAGACCCCTACGAGAATATGGGCGCCCAGCTGCTCAAAGAAGCAGCCACCAAAACCAACGACATCGCTGGTGATGGCACCACGACCTCGACCGTTTTGGCACACGCGATTGTCAGCGAAGGTTTGAAAAACCTGGCTGCCGGCGCGAACCCGATGCTGCTCAAACGCGGTATCGAAGCTGCCTCCAAGATTGTTTCAGAAGCAATCCACAACCAGGCGATTGATATCACCACCAAAGCCGAAATCGGCAACGTGGCTACCATTTCTGCCCAGGACGAACAGATTGGCTCGTTGATCGCAGACGTGATGGACAAAGTTGGCAAAGACGGCGTAATCACCGTTGAAGAATCCAAGGCACTCGAATTCGAGACCGAATATGTTGAAGGTATGCAGTTTGACCGCGGCTATATCAGCCCCTACTTTGTCACCGATACCGAACATATGGTTGCAGAAATCGTTGATCCTTACATCTTGATCCACGACAAGAAAATCTCTGCTGCAAACGACATCGTGCCCTTATTGGAGAAAATGGTCCAGGTTGGCAAACGTGATATTGTCATCATCGCTGAAGATGTTGACGGCGAAGCAATCGCAGCCCTGGTTTTGAACAAGATTCGCGGCGTCCTGAATGTTGTCGCCATCAAAGCCCCTGGCTTTGGCGATCGTCGTAAGGCAATGCTTCAGGATATCGCAATTCTGACCAACGCTTCCGTGATCTCTGAAGAGACCGGACGCAAACTCGAAAACGCAACCATCGAAGATCTTGGTCGTGCTGAGAAAGTCACCATTGACAAAGACAACACCACGATCGTTGGCGGTAAAGGCGATTCGAACGCGATTAAGGGACGCATCGAGCAGATCCGCGCCGAGATCGATAACACAACCAGCGATTATGATCGCGAAAAGCTGCAGGAACGCCTGGCTAAACTGGCTGGCGGTGTGGCTATCATCCGTGTTGGTGCTGCAACCGAGACCGAACTGAAAGAAAAGAAACATCGTGTTGAAGATGCCTTGTCTGCAACCCGCGCAGCCGTTGAAGAAGGTATCGTTGCTGGTGGTGGAGTTGCCCTGGTGAATGCAATTGATTCACTCAAGGATCTGAAACTGGACCAGGAAGACGCCCAGATCGGTGTCAATATCGTTCGTCGCGCACTGGCGGAACCAATGAAGAAAATCGTTGAAAACGCAGGCAAAGATGGCTCCGTGGTGGTTGAAAACGTTCGTCAGAGACAAGCCGAAGATGGCAACAATCACATCGGTTTCAACGTTCTCTCTGAAGAATACGGCGATATGGTTAAGTTGGGTGTAATCGACCCCGCCAAGGTAACCCGCGGCGCGCTGGAAAACGCAGCTTCGATTGCAGCCATGATTCTGACCACAGAAGCCCTGATCACCGATATCCCCGAACCTGAGGCTGCAGCTCCTGCCATGCCTCCGGGCGGCGGAATGTACTAAACCGAAAGGTTTGAATAAATGAGAAAAAAGCCGGTTCTTCGACCGGCTTTTTTGGTCAAATCCTGTCAATCTACATGTGTGCAGCATCGGGAACTGACTTTTATCGGTTACAATCGTTGTAGAGAGGATACACATGATAGACGAAAAAACCCTGGCAGCTGTTCTAAAATTTCAACAAGATGAAATTAACGACCACGTTATTTATACAAATATTGCCAAAAACTTAAATGACAAAGAAAACGCAGAGAAAATTCAAAAATTAGCTACCGACGAGCTAAGGCATACCGAGTTTTGGGAAAAATACACGGGCAAAGTAGCCAAACCACAAAAATTTGTAACCGGGCTTTTTGGGTTCTTATCTAAAGTTTTGGGTTACACATTTGTGATCAAGCTGCTCGAAAACCGAGAAGTAAGCACCATTAATGCCTACAAAAGCCTTGTGGGGACAATCCCAGCTATTGATTGGCTGATTCGTGATGAAGAAGAACACGAAGCCAGCTTGATCGGAATGCTGGACGAACCCCATCTGAAATATTCCGGCTCGATCGTATTAGGGCTCAACGACGCCCTGGTGGAGCTTTCTGGCACGCTCGCAGGGCTGACGCTTGCCTTCCAAAACACGCGCATGATCGCTCTCAGCGGCCTGGTCACCGGTATTGCAGCAGCACTTTCAATGGCGGCCTCTGAATATCTTTCAACCAGGACCGAGGAGAAAACTACAAAAGAACCATTTAAAGCTGCCGTTTACACTGGTATTGCTTATATCATTACAGTTGCTTTTTTGATCTTGCCATATCTCCTTTTTAGTAACTATTTCGTCGCATTGGCGGCGATGATGGCAACGGTTTTAGTCATCATTGCTTTCTTTAGCTTCTATATGTCTGTTTTGCGGGATGAAAGTTTCAGCAAACATTTCTTAAGCATGACGGCAATCAGTGTCGGGGTCGCCCTGATCAGTTTCTTGTTTGGTTATGTGATAAAGAATTTTATTGAGATTTAGATAATTACGTGAATTGGAAGCACTTGACATTCGAGTTAATCTACCAGACAGGTGCTTCCAATCATGCCTTACAGCTGCTTGGAAATGTTTATTCGAGGGTTATCAACACGTGTTGACCAGAGGTTGAATCTTCAACGTCCACCAGCACGCCATCCGATTCATCCTTTTCAAGAGCTTCTTTGAGCAGTTCATCGAGATTGATCTCTGAACCATCCTCGTTTTTGAGGTTAACCCTCATAACAGCCCTGGCACCAATCTTGACGATACCCATGGGCAATTTCATGTTGACCTGGTGTTTTCCTGATTTGAGATCGGTGACCTGAATTCTTACCCAACGGGTTTTGCCGTTGGCTTTGCTGATCGTGTTTGCAGCATCTCTGAAGGGTATTGTGATCTCTTCGGGCTTGAAATCCAGAGCTTCCAATAGTTGAGAAGCTTCTTCAGCACTTAGTTTGCCTTCCTGCACCATATTCAAGATGCGCATTTTTTCTTCGTTGTTAGCCATTATTTGCTCCTTAAATTAAGTTGAATTCGTCTTCGCCCTGCAGGTAGCGAAGAGCTTGATTACTATCGATCCGCCCGTTCTCGAGGTCATCCAAAATTTGCTGACGCTGCGAATCGCTTAGTTTGAAACGGGCTTCTTTCTCGGGTTGGAAACCGAGCGCCATGATCACGTCGTTAAGCCGATTTTTTAAGGTGGGGTAAGACAACCCCAGAATTTCTTCCATGCGGTTCAGGCGACCCTCAGATCGCACAAAAGTCAGCAGGAAATTTATCTGTTCGCTGCTCAGGTTTTGGAAGGGGCTCTGTTGTGATGCGAAGCTGCCTTCCACTGATGTCTGGCAATCAGGGCAGTAAAATCGCGTTACGATTATGTTTCCCTTGCAAATCGGACAATTTTCAGGTAATTGGTTCATAATTTCCTCTTTCATCGCTTGTCTGTAAAGATAATACGACATTATATTAGAAATGTCAAGTTAATTATAAAAAAAATAAATAAAATGTTGAATAATACTTAATAATATTAATTGCACAGGAAATAATCTTAATGCTACCAGTTATGAGCCAAGCCAACATCACAAACGGCGGAGTGAGGTGATAATAAAACCATCGCAATATCCAAATATCGCACCCACCTCATTACACTGCTGCGAACAAAGCGAAGCAATCTGCCATCACCTAATCCGTCAAACCCGCCACGGCCTCGTCCCAAAATTCCAATCCGACAAGGCAATCGTGTCGCAGGGAACGTGGTCATGATGCTGGGAGTGTAGGGAACGCGGCTTGTCCCGTTCCGTTTCCCGGTATTTGGTGAATTTGCGGAAGGAGTTATACCTTGCTGAGCAGGCACAAGGCTCCTTCCCTTGTATATTAGGGGTGAGACCAAAAGTGCTGATATAGACTTAGGGTATCAACCAGGCAGGTGTGGGTGAATTTGTACCTTCCCATGAGTCCTCTTAGCAGAACTCGTGTCGTAGATTG
>Ga0123334_1004546_pt1 | contig 14047 bp, 12 predicted proteins | sample BiotimSIPDNA_FD_89706 | JGI IMG/M metagenome (GOLD analysis project Ga0123334, IMG submission 89706) | Anaerobic biogas reactor microbial communites from Washington, USA - Biogas_R1 time_0 SIP DNA | ecosystem: Engineered > Bioreactor > Anaerobic > Unclassified | place: Washington, USA... | reverse complement strand
TGCGAATGGTATTACCGCTGGCAATATTCCGTGCAACATCAATGATATCACTTACCACCGCCGATGCCGTTGGCATTTCTCCGGCCCCTCTTCCGTAGAGAAGTATACGGCCTACTGCATCACCTTCCAGTAATACAGCATTAAACACGTCGTTTACAGATGCGATAATATGATCCGTATGAAGCATAGCAGGATGAACACGGACATCAACATCTTTTTCGTTAACGTTCCTGTTAATGATACCAAGCAGTTTTATCGTGTACCCGAGTTCCTTTGCAAATACGATATCATCTTTACTTATTGATGTAATGCCTTCTTTGCTGATCTTTTCGTATGGGACATAACCATTACTTATTAGTGATGCAAGAATGGCAACCTTATGTCCGGTATCGCCACCTCCGATGTCAAGTGTCGGATCTGCTTCAGCGTAACCTTTTTCCTGAGCCTGCTTCAGCACCGTTTCAAACGGAAGCCCGTCATGAGACATTTTTGTAAGGATGTAGTTGCAGGTTCCATTGATAATAGTCTTGATAGAAAGTACGTTATTACCGACAAGTCCCTCACGGATCGTTTTAATAATCGGCATACCGCCACCAACTGATGCCTCAAAATAGAAAGAAACACCATTCTGCCCGGCACATTCAAAAATCTCCGGACCGTATTCTGCAATAAGTGCCTTATTGGCAGTAATTACATGCTTTTTTGCCTTGAGTGCCGCCAAAACAACTTTTTTGGCAAATGTCGTACCGCCGATTAACTCAATAACAATGTCAATTGATGGATCATCGATAATATCCTGAGCTTCCGATGTGCATAGTGCATCACCAACCGGCAGATCCTTAAAGCGTGATGTCACCTTGTCGGCAACCCTGGCAAGTTTCAGTGGAAGACCCATGTCTTCACGAATTGCTTTTAATCTGTTATTAAGTACCTTAATAACGCCGCCGCCAACAGTTCCTGCACCAATTAAGCCTATAGATATCTCTTTCATCTATGGTCCCTTTCAACTATTCCTTAAGTATATATACAATTTCAACACCACAAAATAAATCTTGTATTACTTATTGCGTTGCAAAAAAGTTATTTCAGGGTACTGTCAGGCGTAGTATATACGCTTTCGGGTACCTGCAACAAAACAGTACTACAGGACCCGCCCGGATCCGGGGCGGCGCACATGAGCTTGCAGTAATGAGGTATAAGAGGGAAACGTGAGGTCAGATTACTCTTCGTTGAATTTTTTCTCGAAAAGTAATGCAATTGCTGCAACTGCATCCTTTTCATCCGGACCGCTTGCCTTAATCTGAACTTTACTGCCCATCTCTGCCGCAAGCATCATCACACTCATGATACTCTTTGCATCAGCACTGGCACCATCTTTTATAAGCGTGATCCCTGAATTGAATTTCATTGCTGTCTGTACAATCAGTGATGATGGCCGTGCATGAATCCCGAGTTTATTGATAACCGTTATTGTCTGCTCAAACATGTTTATATGTCCCTGAATTTCCCACTATTTTTTCTTTCCGAACCCAAGCTTCACACGCAGTTTTAATGCATCATGCTTAATTTCATTTATTAATGTATCAAGATCACCAATGGTTGATTTCAAGTCGTGATAGAACTGCTCGTCTTTCATCAGAAGTCCTATGGAACCTTTTCCACTGTCAACCTGATCAACTACATTTTGAACAGTTATCGCAAGTGTATCAATTCTGTTGACGACTGCAATACCGTAGCTTGTAAGGGACGCACCATTCTGTACGATGGAATCAATATACGGTCCGTTACGGTTTAGTAATGATCTCAAGTCTGTAGTGACTGCTGCAATGTCTCTCATACTGCTATTGATGAGCGGTTCGTTCTTCTGAAGCAGCTTTCCGGCTACCTCACTTATCGAATCAAGCCGTACTACAAGTTTATGAAAAACCACGTTAAAGGAGCTGTCACCAACCGTTGACGCAACTACGGTATTGACATTTTTAACGAGTGTTTTTACCTCCGTAAGAACATCACCAAGCATTCCCATTGCCTCGGCAATACCTGTATCAAAATATCCGGGAATGAATGTCGTGTCACTTTTCGATGATGGTTTCCAGGCTTTTCCATATGATGACATCTGAATTCCAATACCCCGTTCACCCATCAGACCAATATTCTGAACGATAATCCTGCAAGAATCGTTTAAATGCAAGGACCTATCAACCTTGATGTCAACCGCAACGGCATTTCCCCTAAGCCTGATATTTGCCACACTGCCTGTCGGTACACCATTTGCCATAACCGGATCACCAATCTGTAATGTTCCGACATTGGGAAAGAGTGCTGTATAGGAGACCAGCTTTCTGGTAATTGAAACCTCTTTTAACCACAGGACGCCTGCGACTAAAATGAACAAAGCCACTATGATAGATCCTCCTACGATAAGATCCATATTCGTCTTTTTCAAGTGCTCTGTCCTTTCAGGAACCTGTAAAAATTTTAAGCGTTTCAGGAATCGCTACCCTACCTGAAACATTAGACGCAAAATCTGTCTTTAAAAGAGCATCACAATATTACCAGTATGCACATTGCTCTCACGCAGATTCTACGTAACCTCCTTACGCTTACCGAAAGAGGAACTTTTCTTTTAGTGTATCGTCACCAAAAGAAAAACCAGATTTTTTTATAGTAGTGATTAAACAACACTTTCATACCTGAATATGAAAGTGTTGTTATACGATTATGCTTTATGATTCTTAATCTTCTCATTAAGCTTTTTCAACTGACGTTCAACTTTTGCAATTGCATCATCAATTGCCTTGCCAATGTTTTCAGCCTTTGCATTTCCAACAATCTGGTGCCCTTGTGTACTCATTGTGATTTCTACAGTTTTATCAACGTGCTCGCTGTCAAGAATAATATGACAGGAGGTGATTTTTTCATAGTACTTCTCCAGCTTCTGCAGTTCGGCGGTTATTGTCTCCTGCAGTGTTTGTGATGCTTTATTGCCGTGACGTGACGTAATTTGAATTTCCATAGTCACCGCCTCCTTTTCCTTTGGTTTAACGTGTTATACAGAATGTCTTTCTGCTGATCGCTTATGGACACTCTAAAATAGCATTCTTATATTCTACATTACTTATGCTCAGATTGGTACTACTTTTATATAGTTGCTGTAAAACCATCACAACAATTATACAGGTATAATCCGTTGATCTTTTTGACAATTAGCAAGAGTTCCGCTGTCAGCACAGATAACCGGAACATGTTCAAAGAACCTTGCAGCAGCCTTTGCAAAGGACTGTTTCTGCACTGTTAAGAACAACCTGATTTGGTTCTGTTCAGAATCTGTTCTGCCATGTAAGAGCTTCGAACATATGGACCTGCGAATACTGTTCGAAAGCCCAGATCAATACCCTTCTTCTCATACTCACTAAATTTATCCGGTGAAACGTGCGCAACAACCGGTGTTTGACTTCGTGATGGGCGCAGGTACTGGCCGATGGTCATTATCGAACAGCCATGATCAAGCAGGTTCTGCATTACCCCGAAAACTTCCTCATCCTGTTCGCCTAATCCTGCCATTATCCCCGATTTTACCACTAATCCATACTCTGATGCGTATTTAAGTACATCCAGAGACCGCTGATAGATGGCTTGTGGCCGGATCTGATTGTATAAACGGGGTACAGTTTCAACGTTATGATTAAAAATATCCGGCTTTGCTTCAAATACGGTCAGAAGAGCATCCTTGTCACCCTTAAAATCAGGGATTAGAACCTCAACGGTAATCCCTGGAATCTCTTTTTTAAGCCGGGTGATAATATCGGCATACACTGATGCACCACCGTCAGGGAGGTCGTCTCTGGTAACTGATGTAATAACAACGTGCCTGAGTTTTAAACTGCTAACCGCACTGACAAGTTTCCCCGGCTCATCAGGATCCGGAGGTCCGGGTATGCCGTGATTAACACTGCAAAACGTACAAAAACGGGTACAGGTTGTTCCAAGAATTAAAAAGGTTGCAGTACCCAAGTTATAGCACTCACTACGATTCGGACAACGGGCCTCAACACATACCGTATGAAGACCGCTGTTATGGATTTTTTCAAGCACGTCCTTCTGCTTGCCACAGTGAGCAATCGGTCGCTTTAGCCAGGATGGGAACCGGCCTGGAGCTGTATTCGTTGTATGTTCAGATTTTTGTTCGGATATCATTGAACCGGTTTCCATTTCGAGTTGCATAACTTGTTCATATATACTACGTTGTAATAGTGATTTTTATTATATGCAAATAAATAAAAAATCAAAATTGACATCACTCATATTTCTGGCGCATTCTGGCAGGAAGAATTTTCAACTGCTCACGATATTTTGCGACAGTACGACGCGCAACGCCAAGGTTTTCTTTCTCAAGCAGTTCTGCGATTTTTTGGTCCGAAAGCGGTTTTTTTGAACTTTCGGCCTCAACAAGTTCCTTAATACGATTTTTAATCCGCTCAGATGATATATCCGCTCCCTCTTCATCATGGCCGACTGCTTCAGTAAAGAAGTACTTGAGCTCGAATACGCCATGACGGGTCTGAACATACTTGTTACTGGTAACACGGCTTACTGTAGAAATGTGCATTTCAATCATATCTGCAATGTCCTGCAGCTTGAGCGGATTAAGATTAGGTGGTCCTTTTTCAAAGAAGTCCGTCTGGCGCTCCAAAATTGCATGCATCACTCTGAGCATCGTGTTTTTGCGTTGTTCGATGGATTTTATAAACCACGATGCGCTGTTGAATTTCTCCCGAACATATTTTTTTACATCACCCTTGGCAGTGCTTCCCTTTTTAAGAAGATTTGCATATGCTTTATTAATATGCAATGATGGAATCGAGCGGTCGTTGAGCATCACCACAAATTCCCCATCAATTTTTTCTACAATAAGATCGGGAATTATTGTTGATGATCCATCGGTGTTGTACTGATAGCCCGGTTTTGGGGTGATTGTTTTAAGAATATCGATTGCATCCTGAACATCCTTAAGTTCAACATTGAAATGCTTTGAGATGTCAGGGATTTTAAGCTTTTCGAACAGATCCCAGCGCTCATCAATAATTTTTAGAGCGAGAGAGTTTTCGAAGCCCCGTTTGCGCAGTTGAAGAATCATGCACTCACGGAGGTTCCGTGAGCCAACACCCGGCGGATCCATCGATTGAAGGATCTGTAGAGCCTCTTCAATTTCAAAAATATCTGCCTGTGCAAACATTGCAAGATCGTTGAGGTCGAATCTCAAATACCCGTCCGAGTCAAGACTGCCGATCAGGAGTTGCACCAGGAGCATTTTCCGTTCGGGAAGTTTACGGTCAGCAAGCTGTTCATTAAGATGTTCATCAAGCGTTTTCTGGTATACCGGTGTTGGTTCATACCGCTCCTGATTAGGATCGGTTTCTTCGTTATAAGAATAGCCAAGATCAAATCCCTCCTCAAGATACTCTTCCCAGTCAACAGAATCTTCATTGACATCAATTTCGTCGGCGGCTTCCTCTTTTTCCTCCGCCTGTTCCTTTTCCGGTTCCTCCTGAGATTGCTCCATCTCAGTATCAAGTTCCTCGGTGGTTTCAAGCATGGGGTTGAGTTCAAGCTCTGTTTTAAGCAGCTGTTCAAGCTGAAGTGTGTTCACCTGAAGCAATTTAAGAGATTGAATCATTTGAAAAGAGAGCTTCTGCTGAAGCCTCATTGACAGATCGAAACCAAGATTCAAAAGAGTCACTCCTTAAAAACACCAAAAATGCTAAGAAATAAAGTTGTACTATCAAATAGTATACCATAAAAATAGTTTTTATCACAAGGGGGGTGAATGATAAATGTGGGGATTGCAAAAGAATGTTTGGAATACGTGTTTCACCTGGCAAACTGATGAAGCTTACAATCGTTATCAAGTATTCAAAGTAGTTTTGCAGTATATTATTCTTCAACGGTTACAATAGTTACTGTAATTTTAATAAAAAGAGCTGTCAGGAGTAAACCTGAGAGCTCTTTTTTACCTCTAAATTGGTAACAAACAACAACAAAACACGAAGGAGAGAGGTGTTCTATGTCTATCGTTCGTACAATTTTTGGTGCAGGTCTGTTATGTGCAGCAACAGTATCTGCTCAGGTAAGCGTCGATCTTGATGCTCCGGTTGTTCTCGACGATTTTGAGGACAATTATTCTGGCGGTTCTGCTCAACAATGTAATATTGGTGAAGTTTATGGAATATCCAGTGGGGGCCAACCTTATTCAGGTGGCGGGTATTGGTATATGTTTGCTGATAAACTGGGTTCCACAGTAACGAATCAAGATGGTGATCCTCTAACAGGATCCGATGATGCGACAATGTTTCCTGATGGTACGGTTTACGTAAAACTTACATCAAGTACTTCTACTGATGAATACGGATATGCAGGGATAGGCTGTCAATTTACCGGTAATGATTCAATAGGTGCATATCTTGACCTCTCCAAGATGACCGCAATTTCAATGAAAGCTAAAGGATCAGGTAAGGTTCGGGTTCATCTTGAAACAAAGGATATTGCATCAAAAAAATATACGTGGGGATGGTATGGTAAAGAAATAACACTGTCATCTTCGTGGACTGAAGTATCTATTCCTGTGAGTGACCTGAAACCGGAGCAGTATTCAGATCCTGATAAAAATTCAATGACATGGTCAGACGGAAAGTCTGCAGTTAATAAAATTTCCTTTCAGGCAAAAAACGGCGCAGATGCAGTATTGCAACTTGATGATATCAAGTTCGTTGGTGTCACCTATAATGATCTAAAGTTTCCTGCTGCAAAAGTATTCAACCTTAAAGCACCGAAAACAGTAAGTGGTTTCTCGGTAAATGGTTCTGTTGTTTCATTCAATCTGCCAAAGGCACAGGAACTGAGTATAACGCTTACCGACCTGATGGGAAACACAGTCTCAACACTGTTTACAGGTGTTGCGTCAGGTAAATCGATTACAATCAATGACAAGAATCTTTCAAGCGGAAGATACCTTGTCGTTGCAAAAGGAAAGAATATCAGTTTTTCTGAGTCGATTATAATTTCGAAATAAGCTTTTGTAGAAATACGATAATAAAAAAAGCCGCATGCAAGCGGCTTTTTTTATTTACAATAATAAGTTGCATCTGCCGGAATCCATTTTGTTTTGCAATGAGAAAATGGCCGTTCACCATTTCTTCCACTTGAAAAACAGCAAAAACGACACCAGTGATGTTGCTGACAAACCGAGAATGATTATAAAGGCAAAGGGGTTGTCTTTAAATGGAATTGCAACGTTCATGGAGAATGCACTGACAACAAAGGTCGGAACCATTATACCGATCGTAAGGAGGTTAAGCGTTTTCATCAACGTGCCCAGATTGTTGTTAACAATTGACGCCCGCGCATCCATCATGCTGGAAATAATGTTGGTGTAGATCTCTGTCAATTTAAGGCACTGCGTATTCTCAATCAGGATATCATCAACCAGTTCAATATTCTCTGGTGTAAAGCCGATCCTTGATGATGCATTCTTGAGTTTTTCAATCACCATCGCATTTGAATTCACCGCATTCAAATAATAAACAAGGCTTTTCTCTAATGTAAACATATGCAGCAGGTACTTGTTTTCCATTGATTCGTTGACTTTATGCTCAATCTCGTCGGAGATCATGCTGATTACCCGTAAGTGCTGGATAAAATGCGCAATAGAGCGATAGAATATCTTGAGAAGAACATCATGCAACGATGTAACCTTGTACGCCTGGCGACCATCAAAAAGCGGTACATCTTCGGAAATCAAGACAATCATCTTGTCTTTAAAGAGAAATATCCCGATTGATGAAACCTTGAAAAGAAACTGTTCCTCAGATGAATAATTTCGCGGGCGTTTGAAAATAAGTGCAAAATGATTATCTTCGAATTCGATACGCGATTGTTCGTCAGGATCAAGTGCTGAGTTGAGCGTGTGATCGTCAAGCTGATATGTAGTTGTAAGATAAGCGATCTCTTCTTTATCTGGATTGACAAAGACAAGTATTGGACAATCTGCATCTTCTGTGGAAACAATTCCACCATCCCGTAAATCGTATCGTTTTAACATAGGTTGCGTCCCGCAAGGTCAGAGATGAATGGATTTGTTACGTTATAATCGCTTTTTCTTCAACCTCGATCCTGTATTATTGTATCACAACAACAACAACCAAATACATCATCGGGGAAGTCATGAAAAACAACGACACAAAATGAATTATGCATGAATTGAATGCAATATAAGTTTTACGGAAAAAGTTATTAAAAGAGGACAATCAAAAGCTGGTTGTCCTCTCACAAAAATTACTTTAAGACTTTTTTAGCAGGTGCTTTTTTAATTTCTACTGGTGCTGATTTAGTTGATGCTTTCACAGCTTCAACCTTTGGCGCCGGTGCAGGAGCAGCTTGTGCTGCCGCAGGTCTCGCTTTTTCTGCTTTTTCTTTTGCGACTTCTCTGCGTTCTTTATCGACCTGGGCGAGAATCTCTTTTTCTGCCGCAACCCAATCCTGGATCGCGTAACCGTTTTCACCACCACGAGCAAGAAATAACTCGTAAGCGCGCCTTGCAATTAATTCATGAACCGATTCCATTGTTCCTCCTGATAATTGTATGTCAAAAGATGGGAATTAAATACCTTGTATATTTTTGATAACTGCTATACAACCTATATCGTTACTATGTCAGCAGTTTTGACCAAGTATATAAATAAATTATTGACCAAACAAAATTCAAATATTATTAGCGTTTTTTTTAGAAAAAGTATAAAAAGCTAATAAAATGTGGTTAATAGTTTAACCACTAACACTCCAATATCAGTAACAGCATCTACGGAGGTTGATGAAATTTGAGTTTTTCCTTATGGTTTTGGGACTGATGGTGCTATTTTGTTTCAAAATGTTTACTATACGTATTATATTTATGGCTAATCCTGGCCACGTTTCAGGCAGAAAGTTCCGGGTATAACCACTGGCAAGTTTCGGAGGGGTATAGCTGGTCATAAACGGTGTAAGGATTGCGATTAATAAATATCGGTTGATGATTAATAGTTAGAAAGGCTGAATATGCATTCTGAGTTGTTTCATATCGGATCATTTCCTATCCATTCTTATGGTGTTATGCTTGCGTTATCGTTTCTTTTCGGTATTTTATTATCCAGTTACCGTGCTAAAAAGGCCGGTCTTGATCCAAACATTATTCCTGATGTTGCGTTCTGGGTGATTCTCGCAGCGATTATCGGATCCAGACTTTACTATGTCGGCCTTCACTTTGAAGAATTCAAAGATAATTTGTTGTCGATTGTTAATCCGTTTCAGGGTGGATCGATCGGCATTGGCGGTCTCGTAATGTATGGTGGTTTTATTGGGGCTGTTGTTGCCGGTGTTATCTTTTTTAAAGTAAAAAAAATTCCTTTTCTTCCTTATGCGGACGCAATGGCTCCAAGTGTAGGATTTGGAATTATGCTTACAAGAATCGGCTGTTTTCTGAATGGCTGCTGTTATGGTGGAGCAGGACACGGTCCTTTTTCAGCCAGTTTCCCACTTTCAAGCCCGGCTGGAGCGTATCAGGCCCATATTCACGCTGATGCACTCTATATGTCGCAATTGTTTGAGTCTGCAGGGGGGCTGGTGATTGGACTTACGGTGTTACTCATTGGACGGTTTAAACCATTTGTCGGATTGCAGTTTTATGTAGTTGGTGTCATGTATGCAATCCTGCGATTTATGGTTGACTTCAGCCGTTTTTACAGCGAATCGGAAAAGTTGGGCACTCTAAGCCATAATCAGGTTGTTTGTATTGTATTATTCATTGTTTTCTCTGGACTAATTCTTAAAAACTATCTCTTTAAAGATGAATCGTCAGGAAATGAGAAGAATGCAAATACCGGGGTTGCTTCAAAAAGCTAAAACCGGTTTTTTTTCAGGATTATACACATACTTTTTTCCTGAATTATGTATCATCTGTGACTCGGTTCGTCATCCGGATGAAAAATGGTTCTGTGCTGCCTGTGTCTCAAAACTCAAAGAAAACAGTTGCAGCAGGGATGCCTGCGGCTGGTGTGGCCTGAATCAGAGCATTCGGAGCTGCACCTGTTCCGTAGCGTGGGATTTTCCTTTCACATCGATCATTTCTATTTTCGACTACAATGAACATACCCAATCCCTGATTCGCAATATTAAATACAATGGCAAACGTGCCTTAGCCGCAGATCTTGCAGGGTATCACCCCGGACTGTCATCATTGAATAGCAATGTTGATATTATTATACCGGTTCCCCTGCACTGGACCCGGCTTCGGAAACGTGGTTATAATCAGGCGGAATGGTTTGCAAAAGGGATCTCTTCGATTACAAAAATCCCGATTGCAGGGGATGTTGTTTACAGAGTGAGAAGTACCGGTACTCAGACAAAGCTTGATAAGAGCGAACGCAACACTAATATAAGGGACGCATTCGCACTTCGGAAGACGGCTGAATCCCGGGTTGCCGGCAAACGGGTACTGCTTGTTGATGATGTCATTACAACGGGTGCAACTATCACAGAATGTGCTAATAGTATCATAGCTGCCGGTTGTGAATCTGTTACAGTTATGTCAATTGCAAGGGATTAATCCGGGTGCGCCAGGATATGTTAAACTTGCAGTGATGATGGTTTGTTTATATACTTAGTGGTAGTGGGAAGGTAGAGGGTGAGAGGCTAAGGTTAAGGTTAAGATAGAGATTAAGATAGAGGATGAGGAATGTATTTTCTTCTCATCCTTAGTCTTAGCCTTAACCTCAACCTCAATCTTAACCTGGTTTCTCTTTTTCCAATCAAACAATGCTTGAAAGGTATACCCCGTGAAGTGCTTTGAAATAACGAAATGCAGCGAGCAGGAACGTCAGAATTGTATTGTCTGGAAAACATACAAAGACCTTCCGAATGAGATGGAAAATATTAAGTGCTGGGTTATCAAGGGTGTTTATCAGGAAGAAAACAGACAGCAGTTTCAAAAATGCCGCAAATGCCCCTATTACCAGAAGATGCATCAAAATACCGGGATATCATCGAGCCTGAGCAGTGATGTCGCTATTGTTACCTGTGAGGGATCGATTAATAACGATAAAACCCGTGCCCTGGATCAGGTCTGGACAAGTTTAAAGACAAATAAAAAATTTAAAGTTCTGATGGATGTTTCAAATGTGACGAACATCTACTCCTGCGGGCTTGGACAACTGATCAAGATACATAAGGAGTGTGAGGCTCATAAAGGGGTGCTGCTTATTGTTGGTGTAAAAGATACTGTACGCACTATCTTATTGTCAACAAAGCTCGAAAAGCTGCTTCGTATTTACGATAATCCAGAGGATGCGGTTAAGCATTTTCAAAATATGGCACGAAAGGAACAGGAGGCCATTGAAGCAGCAAGCAGGCCGGCACCTAAGCCTCCCCGGGTTATCAAAACACGTGTTCCATGCTGGATATACTGGAAGGGTCAAAATCCCGCAAACGCAACCCGCTGTGATGAATGTTACAAGAAAGTTTCAAATACGAAAGATCCGTGCTGGATCGTTGAGGGCATGGTTGAGGGAATTTCGTTTCAGTATGTCAATGAGGCCTGTATAGGGTGTGAGTATTTTGACGACTTCTGTGATTCAAATGAGTACAGCGAAACCGAAGTGCAGGTTAAACCGGCTTTGCCGAAACAATAGTTAATAAATCACCGTTCAATCACCCCGGTAATAGCGGGGTGGTTGAATCATCTTTAATTCCGTAATCCTCGAAAATCTTTTCTGCTCAAATATATCCTGGTATGATCGGTGCGAAATTATGCATTTTTCACTTTTTAGTGGGTTGAACCGCTGCATTGTGATCGGAAATAAATCACAAAAGCGGCATTTTGTGATTGGTAATAAATCACAAAAGTGGTATATTGTGATTGGAAATAAATCACAAGTTGCAATGGTAGCTTCGATAATCAGTTAACATCAGTTGGAGTTCTGACAAAATGAGCCGGGAAGAAATTGTCCGTAAAATTGAGGATTTTAGAGAAAATGGAATTACGCCGTTTGTTTCGCGGAGTGGTAGGATTTTCATGGCAGAGTATATGGTTTCAACGGTAATTGGTGCACGCCGCTCGGGTAAAAGTTTCAGGGTAATGCAGGCTGCAGATGAAATGTTGAGATCCGGTAGTATTAAGTCAATAAACCATATCTGTCATCTGGATTTTGACAATCCGGTACTTTCCAAAATGACCGCTGAACAGTTAATAGGTCTTCCACAGATTTTTTTATCAATAACGCCGGATACAACAATCAAAACCCCGCTCCTGTTTATTTTTGATGAAATACATGTGGTGAAGGATTGGGAATTGGCTGTTGTTGAACTGTCAAGAAATCCCAATTGGAAAGTTATTGTTACCGGGTCGTCGTCGAAGCTGCTGCGAACTGACATTGCTACTCAATTAAGAGGTAAGGCATTGTCAACAATGTTATATCCGTTATCATTCAGTGAGTTCCTGGTATTTAAAGATGTTGACAAAACAAAGTTTTCGACATCAAATAGTGCTCAAATACGCCGGTGTTTTGATGAATACTTAAAGTGGGGCTCGTTCCCCCTTATTCCTAAAGTTGACTCATTACTTAAAGAACAGGTGTTACGTGAGTATTTTGACACAATGGTATTAAAGGATGTTATACAACGTTACAACATTAGTAAGCCAAGAGTATGTATTGAACTGTATTACTATCTGCTGTCGTGTGTTGGAAAACCTGTTACAATACTATCAGCGTTTAATGCCATAAAAGCAACCGGTGAATCAATCAGCAGAGCGGTGGTTGGAGACTGGGTTACGTATGCAGAAGACTCATGGCTGTTTTTTACGATACCGGTTTTTTCTGATTCGCTAAAAATACAGGAGCGAAATTATAAAAAACTCTATAGCATTGACTGGGCACTTGCTCATGTAAATAGTAAGTCATGGGATGGTTCACACTCCCGAACGCTTGAAAACATTATTTACTGCCATCTTATTAGAAATTATCACCGTGTCAACTATTTCGCAACCCGTCAAAACGGTGAGGTCGACTTTATTGTTTGTGATTCCAGTGGAAAACCGGTAAAACTTGTTCAGGTGTGCTATGACATTGCTTCACCGGAAACAGAGAAACGTGAGCTGACACCTCTGATTGCTGCAGCAAAATACCTGGGGATTAAGGATTTAGTTGTAGTAACACTTGATACAGAAGCAATTCGGATGGTTGATTCACTGGTGATCAATGTTGTCCCGGTATGGAAGTGGCTTCTGGATGATACTGGTACTGTTTAACAGCATCTGTTGTAATATGCTGTTCTACATTGTTTTACATAGATGAATCTATACTGGAGTCGTGTAGTGGGTTTAGAGATACATAGAAAAAATGTACCTGTACGAAAGACTTTTCTTGGTTTTTAATCTGCAATAACTTATTTTTTGTGGCTCATTAAAATATTTGCGAGGGTGGCGGAACTGGCAGACGCGCTAGACTTAGGATCTAGTATGGTGACATGTGGGGGTTCGATTCCCCCCTCTCGCATTTTTTTGTAACTGGTGAACAGTGATTTGTACTTACAGCACATCTGAATAATACTTCACAGTCATCATTACCTCAAAACGTGATTAAAAGTAAGTTGTTATTAACATTTTGATTCGGGAGGGTTTTTCCCTTGAAAGCAACAGTTTCTGCTCCAGAATCCTGGAAACGTGTCATCGAAGTTGAAATTCCTGTCGAGGAAGTAACCGCAGCTTTTGAAGAAAAGCTGACAAAATACAAAAAAGAGATTAAAATGCCTGGTTTCCGTCCTGGAAAAATTCCGGTAGCATTGATCAAACAGCGCTTTGGTGCATCAATACGTGGTGAAGCTATCGATGAACTTGTCCAGAAATCGTTCAAAGATGCTTGCGAACAAAATCAGGTTACACCGGTTGCACCAGCAAAAGTAAAAGAAGTGAAGGCTGACAAGGAAGATGAGCCGGTTTCATTTGTTATCGAAACTGAGGTAG
>Ga0123334_1004539_pt1 | contig 14064 bp, 11 predicted proteins | sample BiotimSIPDNA_FD_89706 | JGI IMG/M metagenome (GOLD analysis project Ga0123334, IMG submission 89706) | Anaerobic biogas reactor microbial communites from Washington, USA - Biogas_R1 time_0 SIP DNA | ecosystem: Engineered > Bioreactor > Anaerobic > Unclassified | place: Washington, USA... | reverse complement strand
GTCTTCCGAGAACTTCGGTCAAATCGGCCAACCCATGTAAGGGTGGGGTCCCGGCAGCTTCCAACAATAGTTTTGCTTCGGTTGTTTCCCGTAAAATTTCACCGACAGCAGTGATCTTGATCCGGGGGGTTAAATCTTCCGCCATTTTACGTCCCAGTTTGCTTAATGCGCATTCGGCCAACATTTCTTTAATCTTCGGAAACTCCAATAATTCCATGGTTTTCTGGTTCATTAATATTCTCCCTCTCCTACCAAATAAAATAGCCGCAAGACAATCCCGCGGCTTCGGATCAGGAATGGAAATCAATTAAACAGTAAAAACCAATCTAGAATAAATTCCTCCGGAAATATAAAAGCCGCGGATACTCATACCCACGGCTTAAAAACATAAAAAATAAACAATTAAAGCTTGTCAACTAAGCATAATTGGGCAGAGTAAGTCCATGAATTATTAATAATGCAGCTTTTATTTACCGCGGACATAAACTCAACCCCTTATTATTAAAAATTTTATCTTACTAATTCAGTTTACCCAGAAACACAAGGAATGTCAAGCTATTTTTAATCTCTTATTCTTAAGCTATTTCCAAATTCATATAAATTCGAATTAATCCCTTTCGCTAACGGTGATAAATTGGTTTGATAATATATGACCAAACGGTGTAACGCCCTGGTGCACGCAGTATATAATATTTTCCGGTCCGATTCTCCACAATAAGTTTCAGCATCCATGTCTGGAATAATAACCCCATCAAATTCTAATCCTTTCGCTAGATAAACCGGAAGAATCACTGGAACGTCGCTAAGGGTTCCTTCGTCATCAACGATAAGATTCAGTTCCATTAGGGGTTTAAGTTTGTCATAGAATATTTTGGCAGTCCGGGCTGTTTTACAGACAACAGCGATTGAACTTATGCCGTCGTTTTTAAATGCTTTGATACACCGGGTAATATCTTCATCTAAACCAGCAGTTAGCCTAATCAGTTCCGGTTTTCGACCCGATCGAATACTACTGTCGGCCTTGGGACGGGATTCCTTTGGCAAGAACGCTTCGGCAAATCTGTTGATCTCCCGAGTCGAACGGTAACTCTTCTCAAGCCGAATCGCAATTTGACCAGGAAAATCCAGATTTTTAGCTATGGACTCAATACTGTCCGCCGTAGAATACGGATTGACCAGCTGATTGAGATCGCCTAGGATTGTGATCACACTATTCGGGAAATTTTGTTTGAACAACCGGTATTGCAAGGGAGTATAATCTTGGGCTTCATCAATAAATAAATACTTGATTCCACTCATTCTAGGGAACCCTTCCAGTTTTCCCTTGAGATATAAAAGCGGTGTCAAATCCTCATAATTAATCCGTTTTTCAACAAGAGATTTAAAAGTTTGAGAGCAAATCTCCTTTATTTGGTCCGGAATAATAGTATTGGCCGCGGCTTTATTAAATAAAGTACGATTAGTGAACAGCTGGGTGTAAGCTTCATAATAATTAAGATAGGTAAACCGATTAATTTTAGCGATTACCTTCTCTGCTTCCTGGCGGACTTTCATCCGGGCCAGGGCTTTTAACTCTTTCTCTTCCAAGTGCTCATCACCATCGGCCAAAATTCGTTCTATCTCTTGAACCCTTTTTCTGCGTAACGGTTCTAAAAGATAAAAAAATCTTTCTCTAACCATGGACAGCCTTTTGGCAATCGGAAAAAACAAGTAACGCTCATTAAAAATGGAGGCGCATTCTTCTTTGGAAATGACTAACTGACCGTTAAAGTAAAAATCTTCAAACTCTCTTTCTTCCAACACCTTTAAATAATGGTCTAATAACCTAATAAACTCCGTCGAGCTCTTGTAACAGATATTTTCTTTTCGGATTTGGTATCCTTTTCCCTCATTTGCCGTTAACAAATATTCAAGTTGCTGGTTTCTTTCCTCACAATTTCGTTTAAGAATCTTACAGGCATAATCTTGAAAAGTTGTCTGGAGAATATTTTCCTCCCCCAACTCCGGTAAGACATTGGAAATATATTCGCTGAAGATCCAATTTGGCGAGAAAACCAGGATATTTTCAGCCTTAATCGTTTCCCGCTCTTTATAGAGTAAATAAGCCGCCCGGTGAAGCGCAATCGATGTTTTACCGCTTCCCGCCGGTCCGACTACGATCATCAATTGGTGGTCCTGATCGCGGATTACTTTATTCTGTTCCCGCTGAATACTTGTGACAATAGTTTTCATCCGTTCATCGGCGCTGCTGTGGCTTAAGATCTCCTGTAACATTTCGTCTTCGATCCGTAAATCGGTATCAAACATCAGCTCGATCCGGCCTTTTTTAATCTTATACTGTCGTTTTAAAAGAATACGGCCTTCGATGCAGCCTACTCCGCAATGGTATCCCGCCGGCCCAAGTTCATAGTCATAAAACATCCCGGAGACTGGGGCCCGCCAATCATAAATCATGTTCATACCGGTTTCATCAACTAAGGATGCAATCCCAATATAAATATGATCTATGGCTTTTTGGCTTTCTTGAAAATCAATCCTTCCGAAGTATGGAGAAACCGCCATTTTCTCGAGTTTTCGATACATCCTTTGATAAAAGTATTGCCGACTTTCTTGACGTCTCATTTCATCCAGATGAGGCTTGATTTCGATAGCGTCATCAAAAGTATATATATGACGCGCATAATCTTCCCACATTAATTTACGAGTCTCAATCGTCTCCTTAACTGATTTGGCAACACTACCCCCAGCCCGGATTAACTGGTCGTCAATTTCGCGCATTACCGTTTTGAGCCACTGTTCTTCGTTCATTCTTTCCAATTCGGAAATGGACATCAATTAAGCCTCCAAAAATAATAAATACTCTTGACAACTTATGAATAATTTGATAATATTAATTTGGGTTTTTATGTAAAAATTATTAATTACATAACATCTACTATACCACGCTTGTGCTCATCACGCAAGCTTTTTTTATTATCATATTTTCCCAACATATTTTTTTACATTCTTTTTTTTGATAATGTTTCCGCTATATCTGCCAAAAGAAAACGGGGTTGTCTTTTAACAGACAACCCCGTTTTCAGGCCATATTTCTTCTCCGATGCATCATTCGGTGTATAATTTTTCATAATATTCTTCCAACATTCTACGGACGTTGAACTGATCTTTAGTGCTTTGAATGCTGTTTTTCATCATCTCCACCCATCCGGACCGGTTTTGATAATACATGGGAATCACCTGGTCAAGTAAGACTTGATATAATGATCGAACATCATGTTCGTCTTGATGATGCTGATTATCGCTGACAAAACCGTCACCGATTTGCCAACCGTTAATACCATGGTTACATGCTTCCGGCCACCAACCGTCAAGGGTACTAAAGTTCAATACTCCATTTATCGCCGCTTTCATTCCCGAAGTGCCGCTGGCTTCCATTGGCCGCCTCGGGTTATTCAACCATACATCTGAGCCTGTGGTTAATCTCCGGCCGATTGTCATGTCATAATTCTCCAGGAAAACCACTGCATTGGGATAACGGTTTGAGAGACGGACCAAGTTGGCTACGATCTCCTTGCCGTAATCGTCCAAGGGATGGGCTTTACCGGAGAAAACCAGCTGAATCCGGCGTTCATTCAATAAACTGGCAATAATTTGTTCATCAGTAAAAATTAAATCGCTGCGTTTGTAGGGTGCAGCCCGTCTGGAAAAACCGATTAATAAAGCGTTCGGATCCAAGGCAACTCCGTTTCTTTCTTTAACGAACTGAATTAACTCATTCTTGTTCCGTTGATGTTCATTCCACAAATCGCCTTTTCCGGCCGCGGCCCGTATCATTGACTCATCAACCCAAGTGGGAAGATGAATCGCATTAGTGATCCCGATGATCGGAGAACGCTGGTCCACTCCAGACCACATCCGATTGGCAGTCTCACAATGCAACTGGGCGACAGCATTGGAAAATCTGGACAGACGCAATGCGGCCACCGTCATATTAAAGGGAGAATTTCCTAAACTAATCATTTGCTCCATGGAAAGACCGTTATTAGCGCCCATATACATCAGACGTTCCAGGTAGTGCCATTCATTTCCCTGAAGCACCGGAGTATGAGTGGTAAATACAATTTGGCGGCGGGATTCATTGATCGCTAATTCAAAGGAAGCGCCACACTGCATCTTTTCACGGATTAATTCCAAGCCGGCGAAGACCGCATGTCCTTCATTAAAATGATAAACATCAATCTCAATTCCCAAGGCTCTAAGGGCACGAACCCCGCCGATACCGAGCACCATTTCCTGGGCCACCCGTTCTTCACCGAACCAACCGTATAATTGACCGGTAATCCAGCTGTCTTCATTCTCAGGAAGGTTGGTATCAAGTAAATAAAGAGGCGCGTTCCCAAAACAATCAACTTTCCAAACCTTACAGCGAACCTCGCGGTGACGGATGGTTACTCCAACAGTCACACCGGTATCTTGCAAAAAATCGTAACAATTGTTATGATAAGAATCATAAGGCTGGCCGTCTTTGCCGATCCGTTGATCGGTATAACCCTGTTTCCACAAAAGGCCAATACCGATAATTGGAAATCCAAAATCTCGGGCACCCTTCAAGTAGTCACCGGCCAAAATGCCTAAACCGCCGGCATAAGTTTTAAAATCATTATCCAAGGCATATTCCATGCAAAAATACGCCACTTTCGGAAGCTTTTGCTGAGTGTCCACTACGTCCCTCCTCGTAATTATGGGGTAAACAAAAATATTATCATTTCCAACAGTTGTTTTTAATATACTATGTTTCTTTCCTTCCGTATACCTGTACTTTATGTTAGACTTGCTAATAATCACCGCTGTTTCCAAAATAGCTGTTGCCGGTGAGATAAAACCAAGTTATACTTATTTAATATTAGTAATTCCTGATCAATGATACTTCCTTTATTAAACTTTTAAAGTAAATTTATTTAGGTAGTAGACTGGCGATCCTAATATTTTCCAAAGGCAACTATGGCCATAAAAAATGACCAACTTACCGGAACAGGTGTATGCAATAAAAAAAAGGTAGTCAATTTGGAGGTAATCTAATGGACTTATCAATAATTGTCATCATTGCTGTGGTAATAGTCGTTTTTGAAATACTTCATGAAATCACCAATGTCTTTTTTAAAATACTATTATTAGCAGCTAAAGTACTCTTAATATCCTTGGAATATGTAGCGTTATATCGAATTTGGCTGGAAAACGGGTTATTTGTTAAAATTGCCGTTCCTTTAAGTTTTGTCATATTTCTCATTCTCCAAATAATCCTTTTCCGAAAATGTGAAGGAAAAGACCGTCTTCGCAAAGCCCTAATCAGTTCGATGATCATCGGGACTCCTATCTTAAGCTTTATAACAACCTACTATTTAACCCACCTATTTCAGATCAAAATTAAAATCGCTTTTGATATGATTGACTCCATTCTTTCTACTATTCATAGAAAAGGGAATTAAAAAAAGGCTGTCGCAAAATATAAAAATTTTGTTACAGCCTCTAATAATTTACTATGGATTATTATTATTCTTCTTCAACTATTTCTTCTACTGTCTCTTCGATTGCTTCTTCCTTTGCTTCCGTTTCAACTTCTTTCGAATTCAAATTATTTGCAAAAAAAGGCGCGAAACTGTTTCTGATTAAACCAAGGTCATGTCCTCCGGGATACTCGATTAATTCATGGGCGATGTTATTTTCATTCAAAAGCTCGGCAAAATATTTACATCCTTTAGGAATCCACGGATATGAATCGGAATCCCCATAAACGATCTGGATGGCTTTAAGAGGTGTCTGTAATTGCAAATAAACATCTATTTTTTCTTTGAGATTACCGAAGCCATTCTCCCATTTTGCCCGGAGCAGATTATCGGATTTGGAATTATCCAATTTTGGGATTGAACTGTGTGGAAAATCTTTGGTTGGTTCCGGAGCAAAGGCCGCCCCGTATGCGGTGAGAAACATTGAATTCCATGTTTCCATAGCTTCAACCAATCCATTTTCGTCAAAAAGCCCCGGTGCTAATCCATAAACGATTGAAAATCGATCCGGATGTTTTAAACCCAGGTTAATGGCAGCAAAGCCTCCCATGGACCAACCGGCGATACCGCGGGAATCGGGTTTGGCAATCGTGCGGTAGTTGGAATCCACATGCTCTATTACATCTTTGACGACAAAATCTTCCCAGTTGCCGGTGACTGGGGAGTTTACGCAAAAACTCCCTCCAAGCTTATTGCGGGCATTAACTCCAACAACAATAAACTCAAAGTCGGCTTCCTTCATAGCCGAATCAAAATAGGTCGTCAAGGAGACGACATCAATAGGATACCTGGCAAACCCGGAAATGAAATAGACGACCGGATAACGTTTTTCTGTCTCCCAGTATGAAACCGGCAGATAAATAACCAGATCTTGTTCGAGAGATTCTCGAATTAAATTATTCTGTAAAGAAACTCCTTGAATTTTCACGATCTCTATTTTTTTTCTTGATTCTGCTGAACAAAATGAAGAAATTGCAATAATAAGGCAGATAACCACAAAAATAATGACTATTTTTTTAATGAACCGATTCATAACGCGCCTCCTCAGATTAACCTTACTTGATTTTAAATTCGGTAAAATGAGCCAAAATCCTTTTAAAAAATAGAGACCCATGCAATATTATCTAGTAATGTGAATATTGTTAAAAAGTCAGAAACCGCCCAACTTAAAAAACCCGCCAAAATTACTTTCTAGTAATCTTAGCAGGTCTATTCACGCCCATGCCATTACCAGGGAATTTGCAAAATCAAAGACCAACAAATACTCTCCCCCTAGGCCCTCCCTATTAGGTAAATTTACAGTTATACAGGACATGTTTTATCCAAGTTTTGATGATTAAAGACCCGCTTCTTTTGGGCATAATCATTAACTACTTGACCGGTTCCCAGCAACTTATACTTATAGCTGACTAGTCCCTCCAAACCTACCGGTCCCCTGGCATGGAGCTTGCTGGTGCTAATCCCGACTTCCGCTCCAAATCCATACTTAAACCCATCGCTAAACCGGGTAGAACAGTTCCAAAAAACATTGCCTGAGTCTACTATATTCAAAAACAGTTCGGCATTAGCGCGGTTATTAGTAACGATGCTGTCTGTATGTTTAGAACCATAGCTGTTAATATGGTTGATAGCTTCAGCAATATCTGCCACTACTTTAACGGAAAGTTTATAATCAAGATATTCGGAGCGCCAATCCTTTTCCGCAGCCGGATTCGCCGGGATGATTGCCTGAGTTTTCTGACAACCATATAGTTCCACCTTCTTTTCATCCATGGCTTTTTTAAGTGATGGTAAAAATTCCGGTGCAATCTGCTGGTGGACCAATAAAGTTTCCATAGCGTTACATACAGCCACATATTGAGTTTTCGAATCAACTGCAATCCGGACCGCCATCCCCAAGTCGGCCTCGGCATCCACATAACAATGGCAAATCCCATCCGCATGTCCCATCACCGGAATACGCGAATTGTCCAAGATATAACGGACAAATTCATTGGACCCGCGGGGAATGATTAAGTCAATATATTGATCCAGCTTTAGCATTTCATTCACATCAGCCCTGGTTTCCAAAAGATGAATCCACCCTTGAGGAATACCTGCTCTTTGGGTCGCCTGGTTAATTAGCTCAGTTAAAATCCGGTTAGTGGCGGAAGCTTCGGAACCGCCTTTTAGTAAAACGCTGTTGCCGCTCTTAAGACAGAGGGTAGAGATTTGGACTAAAGCATCTGGGCGGGATTCGAAGATAATACCGATCACACCAATAGGGCAAGATACCCGATAAAGTTCCAGCCCTTGGTCTAATTCGGTAGCTAATAAGGTTTTACCCACCGGTTCTTCCAGTTTGATCAGGCTTCGGATTCCGGCAGCCACATCGGCTAGTTTGGTTTCATCGAATTTTAGCCGTTTTAATAGTGGAGCAGGTGAATTATCCTGTTGGCTTCGTTGCAAATCCTCCTGATTGGCTCGGATAATCGCTTCCTTATTCTGCTCCAGTGTTAGGGCGATCTGTTTCAACGCTCTGTTTTTTAAGGTTGAATCGCAAGCCGCTAATTGCAAAGCTGCTGCCTTGGCCGATTGAGCCATTTCGCTAATGTTCATATTGATCCCTCACACAATAATTGAATACTTACTTAGCTTCAGTTAATTGTATTTCTCCGAAAACCACATTTACTTCCATCTTCCCATAAGGCTGACCTTCTATCACGGCAGGCGTTTGATAATTATATTCACCGAAAGAAATCATGTTACCATCCGGCATCTTGGCGCCGGCAAAGGCTGAGTTAACTTTGATCTTCAATGGTTGGGCCGGATCCAGCTTAACCAAACCCGAACCGAAGATAACATTGATCTTTATACCGGTATTAGCATCAACTGTGTATTCAGACAAATCGACAACACCCCGGCCGAAGATTACATTGTACTCTCCGTCGGCATTAACCTTGAATTGGTGATCGTTAAAGATCAGATTACGGCAGTTTCTTTCACAGCTAAAACCGCCGGTTAATACTCGCAGTCCCATGTAAATTAGAAGAAATGACACAAACAGCCTAAAGACCGGAATGTCCAAATGAAATATTACCTTGAGAATAAAAGAAATACCCAATAAAATTAAAAATATGCCCCAAAAAACCTGACTAAAAATGAATCCCATTTTCATCTTCCACTCCTCCCTCGTAGATATCGGCTCTGAATGAAAATTATCTTAATATTGCTAGGGATATTATAGATTTGAGATTTAAACTACTAACTTCATTACTAGTATGATTCCATAAGGTCTTTCGCTTTGATAATAATTTAAGAGCCAGTAGAATTTCAGCACAAAAACACTCAAGGTCTTATGCCGTCTCCTGGCTCCTATCTCCTTACTACTTAAATCAAAGTTATTTTCCCTGGTATTTCTGTTTCATCTCTTCCAATCCCCAATTGGGAACATCTTTGATGTGCCCGGCGGTGTTAAAGGCTTTCATCCGTTTAATAATCTCTTGGGCAACCGCTTCCCGAGCCGCTCCGGCATAGTCGCGTTGATCAAATTTACCGGGGTTTTCAGCTAAAAACTTGCGGGTTGCTGCGGTGGCAGCCAAACGAATGTCGGTATCGACATTAATCTTATTCATTCCATAAGTGGTGGCTTTTTGTAAAGCATCTAAAGGCATACCGGCGGCGTGTTCCATTTGCCCGCCATATTGGTTAATGATGTCGACCAATTCTTTTGGAACGCTGGAAGAACCATGGGAAACCAAATAAACGTTGGGAATTAGCTTACGGCAATTTTCAATAACATCAAAGGCAATTTTGGCTTCACCTTTAAACTTAAAAGCGCCGTGGGAGGTGCCTACGGAGATTGCCAAAGCATCGACTCCGGTTTTAGCGACAAATTCGGCTGCTTCCTCCGGTTTGGTCACATGGGTTTGACAGGAGCCAACACCATCCTCAATTCCACCTAGAGTGCCGATTTCTCCCTCAACTGAAACTCCGCGATCATGGGCATATTTTACTACTTCACTGGTGACTTTGACGTTATAGGCAAAGTCTGAAGGGGTCTTTGAATCCTCCATTAAAGAACCGTCAATCATTACAGAGGTAAAACCAAGATCAATAGCGCGTTTGACGCTTTCCAAATTATTACCATGGTCCAGATGGATCGCGATGGGAATCTCCGGGTTTAATTCCACACCGGCCATAATGATGTTTCTTAAGTACTTGTCTTCGGCGTATTTCAAAGCGCCTCTACTTACTTGAACGATCACCGGGGACTGAGTTTCTTTAGCCGCTTTCATGATTCCTTGCATTTGTTCCATATTGTTGACATTGTAAGCTCCAACCGCAAAAGGTTGACCAGCCCGATAGGCATTTAAACTTGCCTCTAAAATGGCTTTTGACGTAACTAACACTATAATCACTCCTTGATATTCTTTATAGAATAGGCCTAAAACCTGAGGAACGAGGCTTGAGTAATAACTTTCACCTAAACCTTATACCTCTCGCCTAGTGCCTAATTGCCTAGCTAAAACACCACACCTATACTAGCCAAATCGGCTTCATTCCAATTTACTTGTTTTTGGACTAAAGCTTCTGGAAAGGGCACGGTCACAATCTGGTTACCTTGCAACCCTACCATTTTTCCGCTCATTCCTTGGAATAACAGGTCGACGGCGGTAACGCCGAATCTGGTTCCCAGTATTACATCGTCGGCGTTAGGGACCAATCCCCGCAGAGTGAATCCTAAATCCGTCGCCCGTACATCCTCCAATTTTTTCAACCCTAATTGAATTTTAATAATCCGACGTAAAATCTGGCCAATACCTCCCAATTTAGGGTTGCCGTGGGAGTCCACCCCCAAGTCCTCTTCGACCAAGGCCTTGACTACCGGGCTCTCCGACTTGGCTTTCAATAATACAGGATCATCCGGTTTGATTCTAAACCCTTCGGCGACAACCAGATTCACATACTTTTGAGTTTGATTGATTGCGGAGATCCGTTCGCATAATCTTGACAACTCAACCTGTTTTTCAGGAATCAAGATTAAGTCGGCCCCTGCGGCGATACCAATCTCCATAGTTAGCCAACCGGCATCTCGCCCCATAATTTCCACGATTGAAATCCGGCGATGGGTTTTAGCAGATTCGGCGGTGCTTCGAACTGCAGATGCGCCGAAAGCTACTGCGGTCTTATAACCCAGCATGGTATCTGTCCCGGAGACATCGTTATCAATACTTTTAGGGGCGGCGATTACCGGGAAGTTTTGATTTGAAAGCCCCATACCCGATTTAATGGTATCATTGCCGCCGGTTGCTAAAACAGCATCAACACCGATTTTTTTCAAGTTAGCGACTAATTTTTGGGGAAATCCCTTAGCTGTATTTTCAGAAGAAAACGGATTAAACCGGGAAGATTCCAAAATGGTGCTGGGTTTAATCTCCAGCCCAATAATGCTTTCTAATGATAATGGGACCAAATGCTCTTCAATACGATCCGAACAAGCTCCTTCAAAAGCTTTACGAATTCCGACAAACTCCGCCCCATATTTATTGATCCCTTGACGCGTCGCCGCGGCAATAAAAGAATTAATCCCGGCACAATCACCACCACCGGTCATAAAAGCGATTTTTTTGATCATTATTTAATCACTCCTACTAGAAAATGATTACTCTGTGTCTCAGTGTCTCTGTGGCCAATAATGGTTTAGCCCATTTTAAGAATCTTTCCGCCCAATAGCTTTCTCCACTGCTGCTACTATGTGTTCGGGATTAAGGCCGTATTCATTCATGAGTTCGGCAGGTTCACCTGATTGGCCGAATTTATCTTTTACTCCGATAAATTCCATCGGGACCGGATGATTTTGAACTACTACCTCAGCAACAGCACTTGCTAAGCCTCCGATTACCGAATGTTCTTCAGTAGTAATAATAGCGCCGGTTTCCCAGGCGGCTTTAATAATTTCAGCGCTATCAATCGGCTTGATAGTATGGATATTGATTACCCTAACATTGGTACCCTTTTGATTGAGGAGATCAGCAGCGATTAATGCCCGTTCAACCATTATCCCGGTAGCCATAATCGTGGCCGCTTTGCCTTCCCGAAGACGGACCGCTTTGCCGATTTCCGGTTGATAATCTTCACCAAATACCAGCGGCATTGGTTCACGACCAAGCCTGATATATACCGGGCCTTTATGCTCGGCCGCAGCAAAAATTAACTTTTCAGTTTCAACCGCGTCCGCCGGGTTTAAAACTGTCATTCCCGGAATAACTCTCATCAAGGCGATATCCTCGATGGATTGATGCGAACCGCCATCTGCACCGACAGTGATGCCGGCATGAGTTGCTGCAATTTTTACATTTAAACCGGCATAGCCGATAGTATTGCGGACCTGATCATAAGCCCTACCGGTAGCAAAAATCGCAAAAGTACTGGCAAAAGGGATTTTCCCGGTCGAGGCTAAACCGCCGGCGGTAGACATCATGTCGGCTTCGGCGATTCCCATCTGAACCGAACGTTCCGGAAATTTTTTAAAAAAATCAGCGGTTTTGGTTGACTTGGTAAGATCAGCGTCTAATACAACAATATTGGGATTGCTTTCACCCAATTTAACTAGGGCTTTTCCATACGCGTCCCGCGTTGCGATTCGGTCACCCATATTTAATCCTCCTTAAAATAGCTGACATTATAGAGTTAGCAAAGTCCAAATTCTTTTAATGCTTTTTCCGTTTCTTCCGCATTGGGAGCTTTTCCGTGCCAGCCGGCTTGATTTTCCATGAAAGAACAGCCTTTACCTTTGACGGTATGCATTATAATCATTGTAGGTTTTCCTTTGGTCTGCTCGGCTTCACTAATAGCCTGATCGATCTCGTTAAGATTATGTCCGTCAATATCGATCACATGCCAACCGAAAGCCGCAAAACGGGCCGCCGGATCGGTGAATGATTTAACATCTTCAACTTTACCATCAATTTGCAGATGATTATAATCAAGAAATGCAGTTAAGTTATCTAGTTTATTATGAACCGAGGTCATGGTGGCTTCCCAGATTTGACCTTCCTGACTCTCACCGTCGCCAATCAGAACATAAACCCGGTACGGCTTTTGATCCATTTTTCCAGCAATCGCAATCCCGTTCCCAACGGAAAGTCCTTGCCCTAAAGAACCGCTTGATATATCCACCCCTGGGGTTTTCCACATATCCGGATGTCCTTGTAACTTACTTTTGAATTGACGTAAAGTATCGATTAAATCCATCTCAAAATAGCCTTTTTCTGCCAGGGCTGCATATAAAACCGGAGCCGCATGTCCTTTACTTAAAATAAAACGGTCTCGGTCGGGCATTTGAGGATTTTTGGGATCTATTTTCATCTTGTGAAAATAGAGATAAGCTAAGAGATCAACGGCTGAAAGCGATCCACCGGGATGCCCTGATTTAGAGGCAGATAACATTCTGATAATATGACCCCGCATCTGGCGGGCTCTTTCCGTTAATTCTTCCAATTGGGCCTGGGTCAGCAAAATCGGTCCCTCCTTTAAAAATTTTGACTATAGCAATTTTTGGACTAGGTTCTCCATTAAAAAACTTAAATCCTGCCAAACGATTATATTTTCAAAAGTTTTAATAAAATATTTGCTTTTCAATTGATAGCATTTCGGGCTAATAGATCACAACGATTGTTATATTCATTATCACGATGGCCAGGAACTTTAATCCATTCAACTTGATGGATATTGGCCAATCGGAGCAATTCTTCCCATAGATCACGGTTTTCAATCGGCTTTTTCTGGGAATTTTGCCAGCCGTTGACCAGCCAATTGCCAAGCCAGTTCTGACGAAAGGCATTAATCAAGTATGCGCTATCGGAGTATAATTGAACCTCACAAGGGTATTTAAGAGTTTTAAGCCCTTCAATAGCTGCTTTTAATTCCATTCGTTGATTGGTAGTGTGAGGTTCTGAACCGGATATTTCCCGTTCATTACCATTATGAATTAATATGGCAGCCCAACCTCCGGGACCGGGATTACCGGAACAAGCACCGTCAGTATATATAGCTACTGTTTTCAAGTTTTCTCCTTAAATAATTGACGCAAAGTCGCCAAATTTTTTAAATCATCTTCCGCAGTCTTTTGGGGCGTTTCCAAAATTCCCGGGAGTTGATTAAGTTTTTCATGATTAACCAGATAGTCGAATCCATCTAATCCAATAGTTCCAATCCCGATATGCTGATGACGATCGAGATGGGAACCAAGAGGTCCCATGGAATCATTGAGATGAAATATTTTTATACTGGAAAGCCCCACGGTTTTTTCCACGATAGACAAAGTTTCTTCCCAACCTTCACGGTTACTTAGATCATATCCGGCAGCAAAGGCATGACAGGTATCGAAACAAACGCCAACCCTGTCTGGTTCGTTGACACCGGCAATCAGTTCTTGAATTGCTTCAAACTTTCCGGCTATTTCTCCTCCGGCCCCTGATTGGTTTTCAAAAAGCATTATAGTTGGTCCCGATACTTG
>Ga0123334_1004538_pt1 | contig 14064 bp, 13 predicted proteins | sample BiotimSIPDNA_FD_89706 | JGI IMG/M metagenome (GOLD analysis project Ga0123334, IMG submission 89706) | Anaerobic biogas reactor microbial communites from Washington, USA - Biogas_R1 time_0 SIP DNA | ecosystem: Engineered > Bioreactor > Anaerobic > Unclassified | place: Washington, USA... | reverse complement strand
TCAGCTTTCGACAGAGCGGCTCACTGTAAAGCAAAACAGCAGCTGTCGCAGAAAAAGACATCCAGAATCCGCTGGATAGAATGCTTAGCGGCTGCAGCATCTGGAGGATCAAAGCAGCAATCGCAAGGGACTGGCTGACTGAAACCGGCCGAAGCATCGACTGTCCGATCAAGACAAATCCTGTCATCACGACGGCACGTATCACCGATATCCGCCAGCCGGTCAGACAGCCAAACAGGATGATGATCAGCAGCTGCACCAAGGCCCTCTGCTTCTGCTTCAGGCCGATGGCCCGAACGAGTCGGCGAACCGGTAAAAGAAGGCACATCAGGTGCAGACCGGACACAGCCGTCAAGTGCATCAGTCCAGACTGTCTGAAGTCCATCCGTGTCGAATCGGTCATGTTTGCCTTATCACCGGTCAACATTGCGTATAGAAGTCCGGATGATTCAGGCGGAAGACATTGATTGAGCGAAAAACGCATCTGCTGACGCAGTCGATCAAGCCAGGTCAGCATCATCGGGTATTGACCGGTGCTCAGAATCTGAACATCCGCGCCATTCATGAGTGAAGCCTCAAAGCCGATCCCCTGGTTTTTCAGCCATCGCTTCTGATTGAATCCACCGGGACTCCGTGCGCCATCCGACCGGGACAGATTGACGGTGGCTTCCATGACGTCACCCGGTCTCAACTGTTCACGGCAAAAAAGCTGGATTCGCAGTCGCTGTCCCTCGACCGATCGGGTCGATAACACCACCTGGTTGCCCCAATTGCCTGTCCGGACAGATTGAACAGATCCTGTAATCTGAACAGGTCCGGCTGGCACAGCCACGGTTTCGATTGGAATGAATATGAAAAAACTTCTGATCAGGCTCACGCTGAATAGGATCAGACAGACCATCCAGGTACTGTTTCGCTGTAAAAAAAGCCAGCAGACAAGCGTGATGATTAGAAGGCAGATACCGGTCACGAGCCAGTATCGCGCTGTTGCCACGCCAAGATAAGTGCCGATCGCCGCAGCCGCCGCCCAGAACGGCATCGGCTGCAAATGGCAGCGACGATTGATTTGTTCGATCCGTGAATAAGTCAAGCACCTGTCCACCCTTCCTTTCTGTCAGTTTATACTGATTGGGGTGACAGAAGGATGGTGCTCAGGCGACAGAACCTGTCAAATCGGGACCATCAAAGATCGTTAAAATGATCGACTGCAGCTTCGATAACCGAACGCAGCTCCTCAGTTCCAGCACCAGTCTGGGCAGAGAAAAGAATCAGTTCGTTTTCATCAGCCAGATCAAAATAGCGAGCAAAGTCCCGATGGTGCCGGATAGCTGCCGACCGGCTCAGTTTATCTGATTTGGTCAGAACGATCCGCCAGTCACAACCCGACTCTTCCAGCCAGTTCAGCATCTGCAGATCTTGTGCCGTCGGCTCGATGCGGATATCCAGAAGCAGTAAGAGCAGCGCAATCGGGCGATTCTCCTGCAGGTACGTTTCGGTCCGTTTGGAAAACAGTTCCTGTTCCGTTCGCGATACGCGTGCATAGCCATAACCTGGTAAATCCACCAGATAACAGCTTTCACCGACTTTGAAAAACAAAACCTGTCGCGTTTTTCCTGGAGCCTGGCTGATACGGGCCAGCTTACGCTGATCAGTCAGCCGGTTGATTAAAGAAGACTTACCGACGTTAGAACGTCCTGCTATTATGATCTCTGGAAGCCCGTCTGTCGGGTACTGGCTGGCATCAACAGCGACGCCGGAAAAGGTTGCCTGTCTGAAGGGTATAGCCATGATTCTTCCTTTCTTTGGTTGGACCGAACAAAGGATGACACCGGTTTGACCGGTCTTTCGTCTCTTTTCAGCTGTTCAGCCTGTTTCTTATTATCAGCTGATCGTTTATAATGGATGTACCCGCATGACGGGTAATTGTGGACGGGAGGAAATCAGCTGATGTCTGCACCGCGTCATATCGACGACAAACACTATTATATCTATAACCAGTACGGTGACAATCCCATGCAGCCAGTCGGACCGATCGGCATCATCGCCCACAATCAGGCAAGCGACCTGTCTGACGCGATTAACTTCTTTCTGCGCAACCGCCGCTCCGAGTATCTCAGCCGCCATTCCGAGCTGGCGACAAATCCAGGATTCATGCGATATGACTACAGGATTTCGGTATCTACACCGCGTTTTTCCTCAGGTGAAGGCAAAGCGATGATCAGCCAGTCTGTTCGCGGTCATGATCTGTTCATCATCACCGATGTACTCAATTACGCCAGCACATACGAGCGGTTCAGCCAGACGGTCACCATGGGACCCGACGATCATTATCAGGATCTGTTGCGGATCATCCTCGCCGTATCCGGCAAAGCGCGCAGGATCAATGTCATACTACCCTATCTATACGAAGGCCGCCAGTACCGGCGCACCAACCGCGAATCACTCGACTGCGCCGCAGCGTTGAGGCATCTGTTTGATCTGGGAATCGACAATCTGATCACATTTGACGCCCATGACGGCAGAATTGTCAATTCTGTCCCCACCCGCGGCATGGAAAACATCTCGACCACGTATCAAATCATCGAGTCGCTCCTGAAGACCATTCCGGATCTGCGTCTGGATCGCGATCACGCCATGGTTGTCAGTCCCGATGAAACAGCCATATCGCGATCGGTCTACTTTTCTTCCATGCTCGGTGTTCCGCTCGGTATTTTTTATCGCAAGCGTGATTACCAGCGGATGGTTGACGGCAACCATCCGGTCGTCGGACAACAGTTTCTCGGTGATGACGTCAGAGGGCGCGATGTTCTGGTCATCGATGATATGATTGTCACCGGCGCTTCGATGCTCCGTGTCGCCTATGACCTTAAGGCACGAGGGGCCAGCCGTGTGTTCTGTGCAGTCAGCTTCGCCCAGTTTACCAGTGGTCTGTCGACCATGAACCAGGCTTATGCTGAAGGTGTGATCGACCGCATATTCGCAACCAACCTGATATACCGGTCGCCTGAGCTGCTGAACGCACCCTGGTTTGTTGAGGTGAACATGTCGCGGTTCATGGCGCTGCTCATCGACGCGATCAACCACGATACATCGTTGTCCCGTCTCATGACACCCACAGATAAAATTCAGAAACTTGTCTCATTTTATAAATCAAGGCACCGCTAACGATACTCAACGAACACATAAGGAGGCTGACATGTTGCAAACGGGTCAGACAGACGACAAAACCTACTATATTTATAACCAGTACGGTGACAATCCCATGCCGCCACTGGGTCCGATCGGGATCATCCCGCTTATCGGCAGTGCGCCATTCACCGGACGGGTCAATGATTATCTGCTCCAGCGACGGACCGAATACCTGAAGCAGTCGACAGAAGTCGCGGACGTTTATCCCGGTTTTATCCGCCAGGACTACCGCGTTGATGTGGATAACATCCGCTTTTCCTCAGGTGAAGGCAAGGCTGTAATCAACGCAACAACCCGCGGCCATGACATCTTCATCATCTCAGGTGTCGTCAACCATGCCTGCACCTACCCCATGTACGGTTATGAAAACCACATGAGCCCTGATGATCACTACCAGGATCTGAAACGCGTGATTCTGGCGATCAGCGGCAAGGCACGACGCATTAATGTCATCATGCCCTTCCTCTACGAAAGCCGCCAGCACAAGCGAAATGCCCGTGAATCGCTGGACTGCGCCCACATGCTGGAAGAACTCTACAGCCTGGGTGTGGTAAACATTATCACCTTTGACGCCCACGACGAACGCGTTTCCAACGCGATCCCGCTGAGCGGTTTTGAAAACATCCCGGCGGCCTACCAGATTTTGAAAGCGTTGATCCGCACGGCACCCGACCTGAAAATCAATACCGGCGGACTGATGATCGTCAGCCCGGATGAGGGCGGCATTCCGCGCGCGATGTATTACGCCTCCATGCTTGGCGCCCCGCTCGGCACCTTCTACAAGCGGCGTGATTACACAACGGTGATCAGTGGCCGCAATCCGATTATCGCCCACGAATTCCTCGGGGATTCCGTCGAAGGTCTCGACATCCTGATCGTCGACGATATGATTTCTTCCGGCGAATCGATGCTCGATCTGGCAGCTGAATTGAAAAAGCGCAAAGCTCGACGTATTTTCATGGCCGTCACCTTTGCTCTGTTTACAGAGGGGCTGGCCAATTTTCAGGCTGCCTATGACCGCGGCGAATTCAACTACGTCTTTGCGACCAATCTGGTATACCGGCAGCCGGACCTCCTCAAAGCACCCTGGTATGTTGATGTCAACATGGCAAAATTTGTTGCCTTGCTGATTGACGCGATCAACCATGACGCTTCCCTGTCGAGCCTGATCGACCCCACAGACAAAATCCGTAAACTGCTTGATAATTTCCAAAAAGGTATTTTACCGCAGCCCACACCCTGACCTCACCTTATTCTCTAACAGTCGGAAAGGATTGAATTCTTATGAGTGACGTTTTTCGAGAGCTATTCAGCGGCATTATTTACTTCGGCTCAGCCAACGGCCTGCGAACGCTCGTCATGTTTGTCATCGCAGGCGTACTGATCTATCTGGCAATCGCCAAGGACTATGAGCCGGCATTGCTGCTGCCGATCGGGTTCGGGGCGATTCTGGCCAATCTGCCGCCAACCATTGAAGGTGTCGCCGCCGTTATCGGACAGGAATCGTCACCGGGCTTTTTAAAAGTCCTGTTTGATGCCGGTATCGCGACCGAGCTGTTTCCGATCCTGATCTTCATCGCGGTCGGTGCGATGATTGATTTCACACCCCTGCTGAAAAACCCGTTCATGATTTTCTTCGGTGCGGCCGCACAGTTCGGTATTTTCATCACCTTTCTGATTACGCTGATCATCATGCCCAAACTCGGCATCTTCAGTGACGAAGCGATGAAGATAGCAGCTGCTGTCGGTATCATCGGCGCAGCTGACGGTCCGACGACCATTTATGTCGCCAACCATTTTCAGCTCAAGGATTATATGGGGCCGATATCTGTTGCCGCCTATTCTTACATGTCTCTCGTTCCGATTATCCAGCCGCCGGTGATCCGCGCTTTGACTTCACGGAAGGAGCGCCTGATCCGTATGGATTATACGGATATCAAAGTGTCTAAATCTGTTCGGATCCTCTTCCCGATCGTCATCACCATCATCGCCGGTGTGGTCGTTCCGATGAGTGCCCCGCTGGTTGGATCCCTGATGTTCGGCAACCTCATCCGTGAATGCGGTGTTCTCGAGAAACTCTCTAAATCAGCGCAGAATGAACTGTCCAGCCTGGTGACCATTCTGCTGGGTCTGACCATCGGCTCAACGATGGTCGGTGAAAAATTCATCCAGTGGAATACAGCCCTGATCATGCTGCTCGGCCTGTTCGCCTTTATCTTCGATACAGCCGGCGGTGTCCTCTTCGCCAAATTCATGAATCTTTTCCTGAAAAAGAAAGTCAACCCGATGATCGGCGCAGCCGGCATCTCGGCATTCCCGATGTCCGCGCGGGTCGTTCAGCGCATGGCCAAAGCAGAGGATCCGACCAACTTCATCCTCATGCCGGCGATCAGCGCCAATGTAGCCGGACAATTGGGTTCCATCGTGGCTGGCGGATTGATGATTCAGCTGGTAAGCATGCTGATAGCAAGATAACAGGAGCGATATATTATGTCATGGATTGAACAGCTTCAACAAATGGATTTGCTGGCACAGGGCGGATTTGTCGCCCTGTCCGGTCTGGTCATTGTCTTTCTGGTTCTTGGGTTGTTTTATGCGACCATCAAGCTGATTGACCGGCTGGGCCGGCCGAAAGACGGTTCAGGGTGATCAGCTGCGCCTGAACGCGAGCAACAGCCAGCCGATGCAGGCGGCCACAATCAGCTCAATACCGACCATCAGGAAAAACAGGTCATACTGATTGCGGCTGATCAGAAGATTTAAACCAGTCACACCAACGATCAGAAGGCTGACCAGAAAAGCGCGGCCCACCCAGGACAGCGCCAGAAGGCTTAAAATAACCCGCGGCAGGCTTTGCGATTTTTTGCGCGGTCTACCGGGACGTTTGCCTCCGCTTCGTGAAGTTGTGCGACGAGTCGTCTGTGCGGTTGCCATTTGGCCACATCCTTTCACCTTCAAGTATACCGTTCATTCGATTCACACTCAAGAGACTGGAGGCACTTCATGCCCTTAGACGGCGTATCTATCAACTGCCTGGCAACCGAACTCAATCAGACGCTGGCAAACGCGCGCGTTGACCGGATTTATCAGCCGGACCGCTTTGAATTGATCCTTCAGCTGCGAAACAACGGACAGAACAGCCGGCTTCTGTTGTCGGCAAATCCATCCGCACCCAGGGTTCACCTGACCGATGATCCGGGAGACAACCCGGGATCGCCGCCGATGTTCTGCATGCTGCTGCGCAAGCACCTGTCCGGTTCCCGTCTGCTCAACGTCAGCACGACAGGATTTGAGCGGATTCTCGATTTTCACTTCCAGAACACCGATGAGCTCGGCGATACCGTCAGCAAGACGCTGGTTGTCGAGATTATGGGCCGTCATAGCAATATCATCCTGCTCAACCAGGACGGCTTTATCCACGATTCCCTCATTCATGTGGACGCTGCGGTCAGCCGCGTACGCGAAGTGATGCCTGCCCGTCGCTATGTTCGTCCGCCGGAGCAGGACAAGGATCAGCCAGATCACGTTTTTTCAGCCCTACAGAACGGCTCGCTTCCCTGGCCGGCTGCCGTAGCCGGAAAAACTTTATCTCAGGCACTCCTGATCTGGATTCAGGGATTTTCACCGCAACTCTGCCAGGAAGTGGTTTACCGCTCCGGACTGGATGATCGTCTGCGCGCCGGCGAACTCGATGATTCACAGATCAGCCGGCTGCGCCTTTCGCTGCACGAAGTGCTTTCAGCCGTTGTCAACGGCCAGTATCAGCCATCCGTTTTTTTGAAACAGCCGGGCGACCGGATTCCCGTCGATTTTCATGCACTGCCGCTTCAGTCATTTGCCTACCGGCAGGCTGTGCCGACCCTGTCAGCGGCAATGGATCGCTTTTATACCGATCAGAACCGTCAAAACCAAATCAACCAGCGGAGAGACGTTATGGTCAAGCGCGTCAAAAAAGCGCTGGAGCTGGCTTTACATAAGCGCGCGATCCATCAGGATGATGTAGAGGCGGCCGCTGATAGCGATTCCATTCAGAAAACCGGCAACCTGATCCTCGCCAATCTGTCCCGCTGGGTGGAAGGATCTCCGACACTCGAGGCGATCGACTATTTTGATCCGGAGCAGCCGCTCGTCCTGATCCCCATTGAGCCGGGTCGTACGGCTGCGCGGACAGCACAGCTGCTTTTTAAAACCTATGCGCGCGTCAAGCGGCGCGGAGAAATCAGCCAAAAGCTGCTCCGGCACGATCTGGCGGAGATCGACTGGCTGGAAAGTTTGCTGCACGAACTCTCCGAGGCCGATACGATGGAAGCGCTCGCGGCTATTCAGGAAGAGATTGACCAGGGCGGCCTCGTTCGCTCTCGCGACGAGTCAGCTCTGCCGGTGGATCAAACGCTTCTGACTGTAGATCGTCTTAATCCGGGTAAAGCCGGCAGCCGCGTCCGTCGGCACCAGAAACGCATCGCTGCCGGTAAGTCGTCGAAAGCAAAACCAAAGAAGACGAACGAAAGCAAGGCATTACCGCCACGCCAGTTTATCAGTTCAGATGGTTTCACCATCCTGGTCGGGCGCAATAATCTGCAAAACGATTCGCTGACTTTGCGAACAGCTGCGAAAGACGATTGGTGGTTTCATGTCCAGAAAATGCCGGGGTCTCACGTGATTGTTCGTACTGAACAAAAACCGCTTCCCGACCGGACGATTGAAGAAGCCGCAGCGATCGCGGCTTGGTTTTCCCGTGCCACTGTTACGCTGGGCGGTAAGCAGTCGCCTACCGGCTTGAAAGTCCCGGTCGACTACTGCCCGGTCTCCCATGTGCAGAAACCGCGTGGTGCAAAACCGGGGATGGTTATCTATGACCGTTATCAGACGATTCTGGTGACGCCGAAAGAGCCGAAAGCTCCCGCTTGATTTTATCTTTGAAAGTGGATTGCTCGACAGAGGGCCAGCAGCCGCAGAAGCGCTGCCGGTAAATGCCGGTTTCCCGCGCCAGTTGCTGCCCTTCCCGGTAGAATGGCCGCCAGTCTCGCTCAAGAAACTGAACACCTTGTTTACGGGCAGCCTCGTGTGCGATCGCGACAATCGCGTCATACTGCTGCCATGGGCTGATCAGCAGAGTCGTAGTAAAGCCAGCGAGCCCGCGCCGGGCGGTTTCCCGCGCGACGGCTGACAAGCGGCGTTCATAGCACATGGTACAGCGATCAGACGAGGTACCAGTCCAACTGACCCAAGGATCAGGATCTGAAACCGAATCCGCTTCTGCTTCGATGCCGTATTGTTGTGTGATTGCCCAAAAGCCATCGAGCCGTCTTTTGTGTTCAGCTGCCGGATGGATATTGGGATTATGAAACCAGGCCAGAAACAACCGTCCTTCATTGAGCAGCTGTCTGGCCGGAAATGCGAGGCAAGGTCCACAGCAGGCATGCAACAGGATTTTCTCAGTTGCCGGAAACTGAGCCAATGCATCAGTCAGGCGTTCGGTCATGGTTCAGTCTTCCTCCTCAGCTGTTTCTTCATCCTTTTCCAGGTCGAGCGACAACTGCCGTTCATCTGCCAGACCGTTAAACGCGCGTCCGAGACCTTTGAGCCGTGCTTCATACTGATCCGGACACGCCAGACCGAGATGCTCCCAGCCCAGCCGCGTCAGCACACGGCCGCGCGGTGTCTTGGCCAAAAAGCCGCTCTGCATCAGAAATGGTTCGTAGACATCCTCGATTGTAACCGGATCCTCACCGGTACAGGCAGACAGTGTGTCCAGCCCGACCGGTCCGCCGCCGAACATTTCAACCATGTTGCGCATCAGGCGCAGGTCGGTCGCATCCAGACCACGCTCATCGATCTCCAGTTCTTTCAAACCAAAACGGGCGATCGCTCCATCGATGACACCCGTCCCGCGAATCTGGGCGAAATCCCGGATACGCTTAAGCAGGCGGATCGCGATTCGCGGCGTTCCCCGGCAGCGTCCGGCGATAACGGCCAGTCCGTCACGGTCGATACCGATATCAAGGATCGCAGCGTCGCGCTTGAGAATCAGGCTGATATCCTCCGGCGAATATAACTCCAACCGGTTGATCATGCCGAAACGATCACGAAGCGGTGCCGTCAGCAGACCGGCCCGGGTTGTCGCGCCGATCAGCGTGAAATGCGGCAGATCGAGCCGGATGGAACGGGCGCTCGGTCCTTTGCCGATGATAATATCGAGTGCGTAATCTTCCATTGCCGGATAGAGAATCTCTTCGACACTTCGGTTCAGTCGATGGATCTCATCGATAAAAAGCACGTCTCGATCGGACAGGTTGGTCAGGATGGCTGCCAGGTCTCCAGGCTTCTCAATGGCCGGTCCGGTCGTAATCCGCATGGTCACACCCAGCTCATTGGCAATGATGCCAGCCAGCGTCGTCTTGCCCAGACCGGGGGGGCCGTAAAGAAGTACGTGATCGAGCGATTCCGATCGCTGCCGCGCCGCTTCAATAAAGACCTTCAAATTGCTCTTGACACGTTCCTGACCGAAATACTCTGCCCAGTGAACCGGTCGAAGCGTCGCCTCATCGTGGTCTTCCTGTTTGCGTTCCCGACCGATCAAACGCTCAAAACCGCCATCCCCGTCCAGTGTGTCGTCGAAATAATCAAAATCAGCCATCGTTACGGATTTGCCTCCTCAAACGTTCAGCGCATCAGCTGGCGCAAAGCCAGCCGGATCAGGTCTTCCAGACTGGCAACAGATTCTTTGACCGCAAACACCGCCCGGGCGGCTTCTGATCCGTTGTACCCAAGCACAACCAGTGCGCTGATCGCCTCCTGCTGGATCGATTGTTCACCTCCGGCTGCTGCCGGAGTGCCTGAGACCGGGACATCCGGGATCTCTGCCCCCTTCAGCTTGTCTTTCATTTCCAGGATCAGCCGCTCGGCGCCTTTGCGGCCGATGCCGCGAACCTGCGTCAATGTTTTCGTATCCCCGGAGAGAACAGCCATCGCAAACTGGCTCGGCGGTAAAGCACCGACAATCGCGCTGGCGACTTTCGGCCCGATGCCGCTGACTGACAACAGCAGTTCAAACAAATTACGGTCCTCGATACCGGGAAAACCGTACAAGGCCATCGTATCTTCACGCACATACAGATAGGTGAAGATCATCGCTGTCTCACCGCGCGCCGGATAGCGATTCATAAATTCAGGTGCAGACAAAATCTTATATCCGACGCCATTACACTCAACAACCAGATTGTTCGGTTGTCGCTGGACGATCGTTCCACGGATAAAATCATACATCTACTGATACCCTCCAATAGCCAGCGCGCTGCTTCGATTACCGGAATGTGCGTGACAGATGGCAACCGCCAGCGCATCCGCCGCATCATCCGGACGCGGCAGCTGATCCAGATTGAGCAGAATGCGCACCATCTGCTGAACCTGCCCCTTGTCGGCCCGTCCGTAGCCGGAGACAGCCAGTTTAACCTGCATGGGTGTATATTCATAAACAGGAAGCCCGGCGCCTGCTCCGCTGAGAACAGAGACGCCGCGCGCCTGGGCTGTTCCAATCGCAGTCGTGGTGTTTCGGCTGAAAAAGAGCTCTTCGATGGCAACCGCATCCGGTTGATAGCGTTCAATCAGCTCTGACAGCTGCCGATGAATTAGAAGCAGCCTGTCCGGGAATGGTTGTGCCGCCTTTGTCCGAATGACACCGTAAGCCAGACAGTCAAAATGATTCCGATGGTAGGCAATAACACCGTATCCGGTTATGGCGTACCCCGGATCGATGCCCAATACAATGATCTGCTGCCCGTTACCAGCCAAAATCTCACCTGTCTTTCATCAAACAATTGTTCTCATATCTTACCACAGCACAGCGATTCAGACAATTCAGACGCTGCAAAAAAGGAGGTGCAGCGGCACCTCCTGTAAAAAAATCTATCAGTCTTTATCGGGTTAAATCGGTCCTCAGCGGGTTCCGTAGATAAAGGTATGCAGCGTCTCGATGGTTTTACCGAAATCAAAGCGATACATTTCCATCTTGCGCACATAAATCATCTCGCGGTGCTCCTTGAGCGGCAGCATCAGCTGATCGACCGGATAATTACGCGCAGACAGCATTTTGGTCATCAGGGAAATCAGCTGGGTATTTGACAGGTTGGTCCGCACCAACGGCAGCAGTGCTTCTGCCAGATTGGTCATCTGCGTGATATTCAGCGAACGCGTTTCCTGAATCAGTGCTTCAATCACCTTGCGCTGGCGGCCGGTTCGTTCAAAATCGGAATCAATTTTCCGGATACGCGCGTAATTGAGTGCTGTTGCACCGTTCATCCGGTTGGCACCCTCTGACAAGCCCAGATACTTTGCCTCAGCACTGGTCAGCGTGATGGTCACACCGCCAACCGCGTCGATCGCCTTGGTAAAACCGGAAAAATTGACCACCATGTAATCGTCAATCTGGATCCTCAGATTATCCTCAATCGTCTGCAGCAGCAAATCGGCACCACCCCAGGCATAGCTGTGATTGAGCATCGACCAGCCGCGACCGGGGATTGCGACATACATGGCGCGCATCAGCGAGGTCAGATGGATGTTCCCGGTCCGGTTGTTAATGGAGGCAATGATCATCGCGTCAGACCGTCCGCGCGACTCACCGGGCCGCTCATCCGATCCGATCAACAGGATGTTGTAAACATCTTTGTCGGACGGGATTTTTATTTTTTTGATCGCTTCATAATCCTTGGCTGCCTGGTCGATACCTCCAGAGCTGTCCGGTTCATTAACCGTGTCGCCCGGTTCAATCAAATCGCTTTCATCAAGATTGGGATCACCGGTCCACTGCGTCCGGTCGATCAGATTGAGCAATTCACTGATATAGGTTCCGCCGGCAATGCCGACAACGGCCAGAAGAGCGACGACGATCAAGACGATCAGCCAGATCTTCCCTTTTTTCTTTTTTCCTTTTTGACCTTTGTCAGCCAGCCCGTTCTGAATCGGTCTCGACTCGATCGGCTGTGGTCTTTGATTTTTTTTCATGCAATTCACCTCAGTTAGTGTCTCGTTCACACAATACGTCTCGTGGCAGACACATGTATTATACAAAAACGGAACCATCCGTCCAGTGACATTTCGTCAACAATCCGTTAACAAGCAGATGTACTGATTCACAAACAGGTGGTCTTTAAGCTTGGCAGTCAGAAAACCCCTGTCGGATATGTGCTGCTAGTTGTCCGTCCGTTGGATAAACCGTCGACCGAACATCAGCAGAATCAGAGCGACCAGATACAATACAATGCTCCAGCTGATCGGCATTCCGTTTTCACCGGTTTGGGGAACCGGTTCTACCGCTTCTGACGTCTGATCAGGCAGCTGTGTTCCCGACGATGGTGGACCGGCAGTATCATTTTCGCTGTCTGTCCCGGTCGGATCACTGTCGGACGACTCTGGTGACCCTGTTTCGTTCGTCGGCCCGGTCGTCGAAGTAGGTGTCGTCGGCTCCGGTTCAGGCGAAGTCGTCGCTGGTGGATTAGATTGGCCCGGTGTCGGTGACGGTGTCGATGTCGGAGCCGGGGACATCGTCGGCATAGGTGTCGGTGCCACGGTCGGCGACGGGGCTGGCGACCGGGCGGCAAAGTCTTCCCGTGTTGTCCCGGACCAGCTGGTCTCCGGCTGCAGATCCGTTAGATTCCAGCCGACAAAGCAGGCAGGTTCCAGAACCGTTTCCGCCACAGTCTGCTGCAGCTGATCATATTCCAGCGCATCAAACACTGTGATTTGTTCACCAGCCTGCCAGACGTTCCAGGGGGTCGCTGACGCGGCTTCGAAGTGGATCTGTCTCAGATTAAACGGATCCTGATAAGCAAGGGTGATTGACCGCTGCGCCACACCACTCATCACCAGCGGTAGGTACGGTGTGCCGACGAAAGCAGCAACGCCTCCGTGCACCAGCCGTACATCCCTTACTGCCTCCGACATCTCATTACGGATCGAAAACTGTTTCGTAACCACTGTCGAGCCAGATTCATAGCGAATCGACTGCGTCAGAACGATTCCCGGCAGCACCGGCAGTGCCCATTCTGTGTCAATCGAATCGCCATCAGCAGAAATGGATTGTACACCCGAGCCAAACGGCTCTGCCGTATCAGCTGCAAAATGGTGATAAGCGAAGGCATCGCTGTGAAAGGCATAGGATTGACCGGATACATTGATGAACAGCACGGTACCCCAGTACATATCATCGAAATACCGGCTGACATAACCGCTGCCACTCCAGCCGGAATCCCTTTCATCCCACTGGGCAACGCTGATATTGCCATCGTCAGCGACTGTAACCTGCAGCGGGTCAACATCCGGAACACCGCCGAGAACGGACGATACAGGTAAAGAACTGGCCCACACCGCTGGTGAGCCCAAACAGATTAAGAACAGCAAAAGCAGGAAAATTAAGAACCTCAGTCGAACAGCAAGCTGTCTGATCATGATACGCCTCCATCGTAAATTAAATAAACTCGTCTCAATGCTGTCAACGCGCATAGATGCGCTGATGAGGGTTTTCTGACCATCTCAGATTATACACCAAGTTCTTAATATAACAAAATATGGTTTATGGCCATCGTTATTAACCGGCTGAAGACTTAAAAAAAGCCCCGGTTCAAACCGGGGCGCAACAGAATCATTCACTCAATCCCGTGCGGCAAACCAGCGGATTGGCAGCCGCGCCTGCTGCGTTATCCAGCGACCATCAAAGGGGTTGTATGAGCGGATTGTCACCTTGCCGTCACTGCGCGCCACCAGCCAGCAATAACGGTAGCCCCGTTCACGATAAACCAGCGGGATATCTGCCGGCACAGATACGAACGGAACACTGTTGCTGATCATCAGAGGGTCAGCGGTGTAGTCATAGGCACT
>Ga0123334_1004537_pt1 | contig 14068 bp, 13 predicted proteins | sample BiotimSIPDNA_FD_89706 | JGI IMG/M metagenome (GOLD analysis project Ga0123334, IMG submission 89706) | Anaerobic biogas reactor microbial communites from Washington, USA - Biogas_R1 time_0 SIP DNA | ecosystem: Engineered > Bioreactor > Anaerobic > Unclassified | place: Washington, USA... | reverse complement strand
ACTTTTTCTTTTTTCCGTGCCCTGACAGCAAGGGGCAGAATAACACCCAATTGACAAGCATGTATCAATACCGGAAGCCAGTAAATACTTTTCATACCAAGTGTCTCGAGAAGATATCCGGTAACAAAATATGCTATTGCTGATGCTCCAGCCCATGTAACATTATACACGCCTACCATTGTTGATAATGTGCAACCATCTGATTCATCACTCACAATTGCTTCAAGTGCAGGCCAGATCATGCATACTGAAAATGTATAGACAATATATGCAAAAAGCTGCACCGGTAATTTATTGAACAGTAAACCGAAGAGCAGTGCAGTTATAATACCGCATATTCCAATGGCAATTGATTTGACATTGCCAAACTTCTGCGCAAATTTTCCACCCTGCCATGATCCGATTGCGTAAACAAATCCATTTAATGCTGCAAGGAGTAAATTTTCGAAATCACCAAAACCAAACTCGTGTTTCATAAAAAAGAAGATATAGTTTGTGTAATAAACAACAGCAAACGAGTTTAACCCCTCAACTAAATAAAATAATTTTTTCGATTTTTGTATCATCTGATGAATTGCCTTATGTTAACCAACAATAAAATTTGGGAAAAGCATCTCAATAATAATTATTCAGATCTGATTACGATATTTTGCAAACCAGGCAAGAAGTAAATACAATGTAAGTGTTATCACAACAAGCGGTACCGGTTCAAGCTTCACAAATATTTTGATTAACGTTTTATAAAGATAATGTGTCAGGAAACCGTATCCGGCACAACACAAAACGATATAACAGATAAAACGAAGTACCCAATGAAATTTTACAGTGATTTTTTTTAATAATCCGTTAATATACGGGCCGAAAAGTATCATTGTGACTGTTGTAATTCCAAAAACAACTTCTGTAAGATGGTTTCTGATCACCGATACAGTCTGATTAAAAATATCCATTATGTCACCTGTTAATACTCAGATTACAGATATCCTTTTACCCAATGATAACTGGCCATCAGAATAAGAAGCGTTATATTTGCATACACACCGGCAGCAATGTCATCCATGGTAATCCCGACACCATCATCCATTTCCTCCATTTTATTTACCGGAAACGGTTTGACAATATCGTAAAAGCGGAACAGTATAAATCCGGCAATAAGTGTGTAGAGTGATATTGGAATCATAAAGAATGTGATAAACTGACCCGCAACTTCATCAATAATAACCGCTGATGGATCATCCTTGCCAAAAACATTCTTCGCATTGCTTGACAGTACAATACTTATAGCGATCAGGGCGATAGCCACTCCCCAGAACCATACAAGATGCTGCATGTCAAAAAACATCGGATATTTTACATGAACAAACCAGATACCAAGGACAGTCAATGCTGATCCAATTGTACCTGATGCCGGTGGAATATACCCTATAAAAAATAAACTGGCTCCAATCCTCCTGAAAAGATTGAGTAATGAAAATGGCTTTTTACTCGTTTCCATACGTTATTTCAGTCCGTTCATTTAATGCCTGACTTAATGTCAACTGATCAACATACTCAAGTTCCATACCTGCGGGCATTCCGCGGGCAAGACGCGTAATTTTTATGTCAATGTCACGAAATATTCTCGCAATGTAGAGTGCCGTTGTTTCAGCATCAGCACTTCCGCCAAACCCGATGATTATTTCCCCGGGATTTTCCAGTATAACACGATCTTTCAGTTCTTTCAACTTCAATTTATCGGCGGTAATTCCGTTAAGCGGAGAAAGTACCCCGCCAAGAACATGGTAGACACCACGGTATCTCCCAACTTTCTCAATCGCAAAAATATCTATTGCTTTCTCAACAACGCAAATACATCGCTGATCCCTTGATGACGACTCGCACACCGGACAGATCTCTTTTTCACTGTAACTGAAACACCGTTTGCATCTTGTTAACTCTTCACGCGCACGCAAAATTGCATCAGCAAGCGATGCGACCTCATCTTTGGGTCGCTCCATAAGGTGCACAGCAAGACGCCATGCGCTTTTTTTACCAATAGCAGGCAGCGTTGATAATGCATCAACAAGATCTTCAAGAACTTTTATCATAGTCCCGGAATGTTAAGCCCGCCGGTTATTGAACCGAATGCAGATTCAGATGTCTCCTTGACTTTCTCAAGCGCATTTGCATGTGCAGCAATAATCAGATCTTCAAGCATCTCAACATCTTTCGGATCTACTACTTCAGGATTTATCTTAATGCTGACAAGCTCATTTGATCCGGACATCATTACTTTTACCATTCCGCCACCTGCAGTACCTTCAACCTGCATGCTTTTCATTTCCTCCTGAGCTTTCATAACCTGCGCCTGCATCTTCTGTGCCTGTTTCATGATATTTTTCAGTTGTTTTGACATTTAGGTAATCTCCTTTACTACTTTATCGTATACAGTTAATTCAATACTTCACCATCAAATATATCAAGAATCGACTTTATAATCGGCTCCCTGTCCATTTCATCATTAATTGAAAGCGGCATTGCTACCAGTTGGTGCAGTAACTGACGCTCCTCGGCATCTGTTTTTGTTGTTTCAAGAGTGATATGCAGTTCATACTTTGATCCTGTAAACTGATGCAGCAGGGTTTCAATCAAATCACGATTATGTTTTTTGGTTGTTTCAACAAATTGAAACCGATACGATGACGAAAACCGGACATCAAGCGACGTAGCTGTTGCGCCTGACAAATAACTCATTGCAAGAAAAGATCCGACATTCGGCCGTTCTTTCAGCATAAAATCTAAAAACGAAGTCCATAGCGCACAGGGATCCTGTATTTCCTTTACAAGAGGAGTATCTTCAAAAGTACCGGGCTCCGGCTTTGCTGTATTTTGCAAAGACACACTCGTCTGTCGTACGGGGACATCACACTCATCATCATCAGAATCGTCCGGATCATTGTCATCAACTGAATCCGCAGTGTAATCATATGCACTGTTTTCATCACTTGTACGCACATGCTCGCTTTCAGCGATATCAGACGTTACAGAATGAAAGGCAGCTTCGTTATCGCTACGTGATAGTACTTCAATGATATTTGATTCGATTGCCGGGGAATCGGATGGACTATCATACTTCAGTTTTTTTTTTAGATCGGTATCACTTGCGGGTACCGATGCATTCTGCATTGTTGATGCCACAAGGGAGGCAATGTTTTCCGGAGGAACGCCCCTTGATGCAAGCTCAACAAGCTGGTCAATGGAAACAGTCCGATCAAGAAAAACGAGTTTCAGTATTGCAATCTCAACATGAAACCGTGAGAATGCACTCCACTTGAGTTCATTCTCTGCTTTACGAACAATTTCACTCATTCTGAGAAGATCGCCTTCTGTGAAGCGCTCTGCAGATTTACGCAACTCAACAGCAGCTTCAGGCTCAATCTCAACACCACGGGCTTCAATTGCACCGGGAATTCTCGCAAAAAGTAAATTACGTATATGCTCCTGCAAACCAAGCAGAAATTCCTGAAGATCAAAACCCTGATACAATACATCCTGAACGGCGCCCAATGCCGGAGCTGCAATCTTTGATGCAACAGCGTCCATAACGGTATTGAATACATCGAGACCAACAAGACCAAGTACCTTACGAACCTCTTTTTCTGTAAGATTATCCTGACAAAATGAGTATACCTGATCAAGAAGGCTCAAAGAATCACGCATACTTCCATCAGCTTTACGCGCAACGAGCATCAGGGCACTTTTTTCGAATTTAATTTTTTCAGTCGTACAAATGTCAATCAGATAGCCAAGAATCTGTTCTGCGCCTATTCGTTTAAAATCATACCGCTGGCAGCGTGAATGTATTGTCGCCGGAATTTTCTGAGGTTCAGTAGTAGCAAAAATAAAAATTACATTTTTGGGCGGTTCTTCAAGAGTTTTCAGCAGCGCATTGAATGCCGCTTTTGTCAACATGTGCACTTCGTCAATAACATAAATCCGGTATTTCCCGCCCATTGATGAATACCCGATATTCTCACGAAGCTCCCGGATATCATCAACACCGTTATTTGATGCTCCATCTATTTCAAGAACATCAAAACTGGCACCACTTAAAATATTTTTACAAGAGGCACACTCACCACATGGATTAATTGTTGGACCTTTTTCACAATTAAGTGCACGCGCCATGATTCTCGCGGTTGTAGTCTTTCCAACACCACGCGTACCGGTAAAAATAAATGCATGAGCTACCCTATTTTTTTCAATAGCTTTTTTTAACGTTTCAGTGATGTGTTCCTGACCGACTACATCATCAAACGTCTGAGGACGCCACTTTCTTGCAAATACTACATAGCTCATAGATATTCTAAAGAAAAACAGTGTAACCAGAAATCAAACTAAAAAATAAGGGCCAAGTTTACCTGCGGCACACCAAGTATCCGCTTACCGTTGCTCCCTTCCAGGCCTGGCGGGGTTCACAGCCTTTAGTTGCGCAGGGCCTGGCCCATATCTCAAAATCAACAAAAATCTCATTGTTGATTACCATTTCAATTCGTTACCTCGTAAGGTTTTCATAAAATACATTTAGCCGTTCCAAATGGTATAAAAATTGAATATTGAATGATCCTTTTAAAAATTCCTGTAAAACAATTTTGTCATGTGTTGATTTTTTTTTACACTTATGTGTTAGATAACGAATCTTCAATCTACCATTCCACTCTGTAAGCAATTCTTATTTCGTTTTAAAGTAACTACATACACTAATACTAATATCCGACTTACACATCTGACATGACATGTAGTATTTGGTATACTATTTGCATTAGATATTGGTTATTTATTATAATGAAGAGATGTTACCAGGAAATTTTTCAGGAGGGATATATGATTGTTGTGAATCGGCTTACAGGCAACTCCATTGAAAACTCTAACCTTATCTCTACCGCAAAAAAGCTTGGTATTCACAGCATGTATGCTGTGGATGACCTGATCGTTGAAAAGGACAACTCATTTCTTCTTCGCAACGGTGAAGTAGGCGATGAAATTTTTTTGTATTATAACGAAGAAACTGATGAAGCCAAGCGTGATGCTCTTGTTTCAAGAGTTATTATTGATGGCGAGTATCGTGGCCTACATATTAAAATGCGTGGTTCCTACAGTGCACACCAGGTAGTTGATAGCGATTCTCTTGAGCTTGAATTAAAAGAATAATTCAGTAAACCCTACAACTTTGCAGGATTTGCTGTTTTTATTTAAGTTTCAGCTTCTTTGAATTTGCCTTACTTACCGCCTTCGCAGCATTCCCGAGCGGTATAGAATCTCCCCACAATGTCGTGCACCACGTTCTGTACTATTACATTGTCTTAACAAGTCACAGAAGACCCAAAAATCAAACACTGGTATACTTAGCACCGATTCATGAGCCATCCGGTTGATTGTTTTATCAAAGCGTTATTTCTTCGGCAGCAACTTTTCCCACCACCATTTATTCTCAACATACCACTTTATGGTATTTTTCAATCCATCCTTGAATTTTGTTGCCGGTTCCCATCCAAGCTCTTTCTTTATTTTTGATGCATCAATTGCATAGCGACGATCATGCCCCAGACGGTCCGGAACATAGTTGATCAGACTTTCCGGTTTACCAAGCTCTGCAAGCAGCAATTTTACAATTTCGATATTTGTTTTTTCATTGTTTCCGCCAATATTATACACCTGTCCCGGAGCACCATTTTTCAGTACAACATCGATCGCGCTGCAATGATCCTCAACAAACAACCAGTCTCTTATGTTAAGACCATCACCGTAGACCGGAAGCGCAATATCTCGAAGCGCATTGGTAATCATGAGTGGTATTAACTTTTCAGGAAACTGATAGGGACCATAGTTGTTTGAGCATCGTGTTATAATTGACGGAAAGTGATATGTTTCGAAATATGCCCGGACAAGCAGATCACTCCCCGCTTTTGATGATGAATACGGACTGTTTGGTGCTATAGGTGTTTCTTCAGTAAAATACCCTGTCGAACCAAGTGATCCATATACTTCATCAGTTGACACATGAACAAACCGTCTGCCCTCATAGTGTCCATCCCAATATTCTTTTGCAGTATGCAGCAGACACTGTGTTCCGAGTACATTGGTTGTTATGAATGTTTCTGGCCCGGTAATACTTCTGTCAACATGTGACTCAGCGGCAAAATGAATCACTGCTGAAAAATCATGCGCCTGGAACAGTTGCTTCAGCAGTTCCCTGTCGCATATATCTCCCTTTACGAAAGTGTATCGGGGATCATTCTGGATAGTCAGCAGATTATCGAGATTACCCGCATAGGTCATAAGGTCAAGGTTAACAACTGCATAATCCGGATTGTTTTTCAAGAAAAGATGAATGAAATTTGAGCCGATGAATCCAGCTCCGCCGGTAACAAGTGCTTTTTTCAATTGAAACTCCTGAGTGTTATTATAAGTATTTTGTTATGTACAGAATTATTTTTCGAGCATTGTATAACTGTTAAAGGCATCTTTCCAATGTGGCATTATATTTACTCCTGCTTTTTTCAGTCGTTCATTTTCCAGAACACTGAATTTTGGACGGGGAGCAGGACGTGGAAATTCCTCTGTTGAACAGGGATTTACAGGCGTATTAATCCCGTATGCATCAACAATTGCCTTCGCGAAATCATACCATGTACATGATCCTTCCGATGTACAATGAAATACTCCTTTTAAACCAAGATCCATTGCAGCAAAGATCTGGTTGCATACATCAACGGTCCAGGTTGGTGATCCGTATTGATCATTAACAACTTTCAGACCGTCGCTGGTACCCTGTTTTTTAAGTGCCGCATTTCTGATTGTTTTTACAAAATTATTTCCATACAATCCGTACAACCACGCGATCCGGTAAATCTGATAGTTTTCTGTATATTGTGCGATCTGCATCTCACCATCAAGTTTTGATTTGCCGTATTCAGTTGCCGGTGATGGAACATCTGATTCAACATACGGAGTCGTTTTTGTTCCATCAAAAACGTAATCAGTGCTGATATGTATCAGTTTAGCCTTTACACGCTGCGATTCCTGAGCAAGAATACCACAACCATCAGCATTGACTTTAAACGCGGCCTCCTTTTTGGTCTCACAGTCATCAACAGCAGTAAATGCCGCACAATTGATTATTATTGATGGTTTTTCGGCATCAACAACAGATCGTACACTCCCGGTTTTTGTAATGTCAATATCAGGATAATCAATACCCTTACATGTGACACCATTTTTTTCTGCCAGCTTCATCATATCAGTACCAAGCTGTCCATTCGCTCCGACTATTAAAATCCTACTCATTACTCATTATTCTCCTGCATTCTTCTATTAACGGATCAAAACATTGACGAGAATTTCTTTCTACCGTTTTTGATGGAATCGTATATTCCTTATACTGCCAATCTGTTCTTTTTGTAAAATTTGAAAAAAAATCAATCATTTCCTGTGCATTGAGACTTGACTCTGAGATACTGATTATTTGTTCTGCAGACAGTAATGTCGGAATGAAATTTTTTCCTCTGAATTCATCAAACAATGCACGAAGTACCTGCGACTGACGCAGGTTTGCATCAGAAATTCCACTGATGGCAGGTGACAGATACTGGATAACATGTTCGCTTGTCATTTTCTGACGCCCTTTTGATATATTTAAAAATGATGCTGCAGCTGCATCAACATCTATTGTAACGCCTCCAAAAATGTCGATAATTTTTTCAACACCACCTCTTGATGTTGACAGGTACTTCTGAATTCGTGTATCAAAGATCCGCTCAAGAAATGTTGTAACAAAAACCGGACCTCCATACAAATATGCCTGATCAATAGTTGATAGATTTTGAGTAAATTGTTCGATAAGTAATGATTGCGGTATCCGGATCAGATGTATATCGCCTTTCTGTACATTCGTTCTCACAAGGTAAAAAGTATTCGGTGCGACACAGAAAAACATATTAAGCGAAGCATCTTTGGTAAGTACACCTGATTTACCTTCTGTCAACTTTGTAAACTGTTCACCTGCGCTGATATCAGGTGTAAGACGTGTAATCTGAAAAGGCCGTTCATCATCATAGATTGTCGCACTCTGTCCACTGATCATATTTGTTGATTCACTGCCAGCCCTTCGTTCCACAAGCAACATTCCATTCATGATATTAATTACAACCTGATCATTTTGTACATCAAGCAGAAAATCGGCTCCAGACCCTGTAATTGTCAAAACAACAGAGCGGGTAAACACTCTGTATATCTCATCTGCATTAGAGTAGACAATTTTGTGCCAGCAGGAGCCATTGTTTTGTGATATTTCTGTTACATTTTGATTTTCAGATGGGAGGTTGATTTTTTCAAATGTTAAATCGGCGAAGTTATCGAGATCGATTCTTGAGAATGCATCAAGGGACACCTCTGCCTGTGATGCCCCGCTGACCTGTACGCGTTCTCCCGGATGTATAGTACTACCTGTTTGCAAAGCACTTGTTTTTCCATCCGCATGGGTCACCTGTACATCACCATAAAAGAACTCCACTTTCACATGCTCCTGCCGGTCAGTGACAATCACCGGTTTTTCAAGTGTGCCGATACGTATACTCTGATTGTTTCCTATTTGTGACGACAGGTTAATCACGGAAAGATCTGAGGTCGGCCGGACTCCAGCAACCTTTAAAATTTCAAATTGCGTTGTTCCTTCGGGAACCACATACCAACCCGGCTTACGAATATTACCCTCAATGTTGATTCTATACGTACTTACAGCCTGACGCTTCCCGAACAATCCGGATTGCTTTACAAGAGAGTATCCCTCAAATGCAATTCCAGTAATCAGTACCGCATATACAGCATAAGAAAACAGCCTTAGACGTAAACTTACTGACATAGTTACTGCTCCTGCCGAGAATCTTTTTCGCCAACAATTTTCCAGCCCTGCGCGCTTAACTGCCATACAATATCATAGGTTTTACGCACACCACTGTCATTAATAGTATAAACAAGCGTCTCAATAAATGAAACGCCTTTTTTTCCGGTTTCAATTTTTAGCAGTTTAACTTTCGGCATTGACGGATCAGCAAATCGTAACATGGCTGTCCGCTTCCACTCGGAGAATGTCCCGTTTACAGATCGAAACGATTTGCTATTGTAAAATGACAAATACCGTTCAATGTCTCTTTTCGACATCGTTTGAATCCACAAGCCGATAGTATCCGATAATCCCGAAGACTGAAAATCAACAGTATCAACCCTGACATTTACATTTTCGGAATCCTGCTGCATACCTGAAAAAGAGGGTGCAGCCATATCATTCGACAACCTGCTGTCTGACGAGGAATCATTCGGTGCTCCGCCAAGACCAAGATACTGAATCTTATCATCCCATGTAGTGACCGGTTTTTTATCCAGATAGAACAGCGCTGCTGCAAGAGCCAGAAACAGAATTGTTAATATCCAGAAAAACTTCCTTGACATAACATACCGTATTGAACCACTCAACACTCCTGCATACCGTGGAATTTTATAAAAAATATTTTTTAAAGACTCACGCATATCTCTTTCAAGTTGTAAACTAAATTCTCTAAAACTGAATTTATGAGAGTGATCGTCCTCATAACTGTATTTGTATGATGAATACCCGTAATATCCATAATAATAAGGATAATACCCTCTTGACAGGATGACACCATTGAGAATACCTCCAAAAATGCGTGTCCCTATCCGTTTTAACTGGCTTTTTGCCTGGCTTGCCGCTTTTAAAGGAGTCCAGAGCGTACGCACTACCATAACGCAGCAATCAATTTTAGGCGCCATAGTTATCGTATCACTTACCGGAAGAAGCGCCGGCGAGTCAAAAACTATATAATCAGCCTTATCCCGGATTTCCTCAAGAAGCACGTCAAAACGGTAGGTTCCCAGCAGTTCTGCTGGATTATCAGGACGCTCCCCGGCCGTAACAATAAACAGGTTGGGATGTGTTGTCGGCTTGATAATCTGATCAATTGTCACCTTACCAAGCAGGTAATCTGAAAGCCCGACCTTTTTATCAACACCAAACAATGAGTGTATTTGAGATCTTCTTAAATCAGCATCAACAAGAATTACTTTTTTATTGTCAAGAGAAAACGTAATTGACAAATTAGCAGAAAGCGTTGTTTTTCCTTCACCCTTGATCGCGCTGCACACAATAAACGTTTTAAAATTATTCTGTGCTGCAATATGCTTTAAATTTGCTCTCAATGCGCGAAATGGCTCGAGTATTGTCTTGGCAAGATCACCTTTTTGTTCCAGTAACACTTTTTCTGTTTCAATTTGCGGAACAACACCGAGCAGCGGTAATTCCAGCTCCCGCTCGACATCACGCGGATCTTTAAGACTCTGATCAAGATATTCTATCAATAACGCTAATGCAATTCCAAGAATGATACCAATTAAAATTCCGATTATTACATTGGCAAACCCCACCTTGGTTACAGCTTTACGCGGAGTCTCAGCCATTTCAAGAAGCTTCAGGTCGGATTCCTGGGAATCACGCCGGATTTTTATTTCCTCATACTTTGTCTTGAGCATACGGAGCGTTTGAAGAATTGACTCTGTTTCACGTTCGAGATATGCATACTTTTGCTCAAGTGATGGCAATTGAAGAAGTTCACGATTGAGTCGTTCAATTATTCTTTCCTGTGCGATCCGTTTTTGCTCAAGTGCAGAACGTTCAACAGTGAGGTTGACAATCTCGTGAACCAGGGACTGACGAATCGGATTCTTTACAAATGTTTTGCTTGATGCATCCCTTGATATACTGTCAATTGTCGCTACTTTTAAATTATCAATCTGCTGCCGAAGCATTTTGACTTTATAATGTTCGGTACTGTATTCGGCTGTCAATGAATTCAGTTCAAGTTCAAGATCTGCAATTTTTTTCTGAAAAGGATCGTTAAAGGTAAAAGACTGAACAATATCCAGTTCCTGCTTGCTTATTTGAGAGTTTATACCCTGAATTCGCTCTGTTACTTCGATTAATGACAATTGTGTCTGCTGAAGTGCAAGTTCCATATCAGAAATCTTTGATACAGTAAGATTCGTTTCACTTGACAATTGTACCATCCGGTTTTCTTCTTTAAAAAACCGCAAATCGCTCTCTTTTTCATTCAGGTCTTTTTGAAGTTTGTCAATTTGTATTTCCAGTTTGCTGATAAATCTTGAAAGTTCCTGTGAGTTTACATCCCGCCGATAATCGATATAGGTATTACATAATTCGTTTAACACATCCCTTGCAAGCTCTGCACTGGAATTCTTAAATGACAATTCTATAATATCGTTTTTCTGCCCGTTGGTTTCACCCTGCTTTATCGTAATCCCTTCCCGGATAGATTCAGGCGAAATACGTCTGCTAAGATTCTGCGAAACCATAGTCAGAACAGACTGTGACTTCAGTAACTCCAAATGCGTTGTAAATGCTTTTTCAAAATTTCCTGAATACTGCGCTGACGATGCGTCCTTTAATAATTCCTGTGTATTTGGTTTGAATAAAAGACGGGCGAATCCGGTATAATACCGTGGTCCTGTCATAAACCTGAACATCGAGAACACTGTCATCAGAAGGATTACTGCAAGGACAACATTTTTGCGACGGAATAGTATTTCTACATATTTGTAAAGATCGAAACTTTCCTCATCATCCTCAGTATCATCAAAAAAACGCTCCGGAAGGGTTTCGGTCACGATTTTCTTTTCACTCTGATTTGATGCAATTTTCGCAGCGGGCACCTGTTTCTTTAACTTCTGGGAATCAAACTCAGAAACCTGAAGCCCCGCCTTTTTTTGCCCTACCCCCGGTAGTCCGGGAGAAATTTCATCGGATGAATGCAGCGATTCCGCTTGCACGGGCTTACCGCTTTCTAATACTTCGTCCTGATTGTCCGGTGTTTTATTTTCTCCATCTGACAATTTTCCCTTTTTCTCTGCAGGACTACCCGGTAGTGAAGCCTTTTTTATTTGCTCTTCATCGAGTTTTTGTATAATATCACCAAGACGGAATTTCTTTTTCATCATGAGTTTTCTTGGATATCATCAATGATCACCTGAATATCCTCTTTGGATATTTCAGAAAGTTCGTGTGCAAATCCGTAATTAAGTGCGAGTTTGCATAACCGGTTAATCTCCCGGGGTATTCCATCGGTTGAACGAAATATCAACTCGAGCCCAAGTGTTGTAAAGATCGGTTTATCAACACACCCTGCAATCCGGATACGATGATTGATGTAATTTACAGTGTTATGGTAATCAAGATTATTAAGGTGAAACCTGAGAAAAATCCTTTGATCCACCTGTTTCAAACGGCGCACCTTTTCTCTTAATTCCGGCTGGCCTACAAAAAATATTGTCAGAAAATTTTCTATTTTTGAGGAAACATTTGTCAGATTCTTTACTTCATCAAGAACAAGATCCGACATCTGCTGCGCTTCATCAAAAATCAACACCAGGTGACGTTTTTCTTCATAGTAAAGAATTTCCATTTTCTTCCGGAAAGCCTGCATAAGTGCATACTTATCACCACGTTGCGGCATGATTTCATTATTCATTAAATCAATTCTTGAATCTCTGAATGTAACACGCTGCAGAATATCATATAGTATGTCAACAAATTCATAGTTTGAGTTTTCAAAGTCGATTATTTCGAACTGACTGCGGTTGAGTGAACCTGTCAGAACACTCTTTGTCAGTGTTTTTCCTGATCCGATCTCGCCGGTAAGAAGACCCATATTCATATTTCGATCATTGACAACGTATCGCATTCTATCAAAAGCTTCCCGATGATCATCACTCTCAAAAAAGAAATGCGTATCATTGATCTCTTCAAAAGGTTTTTCTTTGAATTTCCAATAGTCAAGATAACTCATCGTATGGGCCCTTTTGTCAACGCAAGTAAATTCTGCGAAATTGCGTCAAAACAATCTTTTATCCTCGTTGCTTCCTGAGTCAAAACAATGGGTTTCATCTCCCTGATAGATTGCCGTACTTCAGGCGCATAAACAACATACCCTATGTAATGAAGATCTATCGACAGATATTTTTTAACCATTTCTGCAAAACGGGTACCGACTTTTATATCATCGGCATTCCTTACCATATTAATAATAAGAAGATTTTTCTTTGCATGAAGCCATTCTTTCATAATCTCTACATCTTTGGCGTGGTCTTTTACCATACTGGCAAGAAAATTGTTTACTGTAGAGAATTCCCTTTTTGTCTCAGGATCGCTGAAACTTTTTATCCGGGCCTGAATCTCCGGATGCCCCGCAAAAAGTCGTACCAGTCCACGAATGGTACCGTTCTTTAAAAAACCATACGCATTTTCGATTGATGTCGGCAGGCCATCAGCGACGACAATCCCATACGGGAATGCTGCATAGAAATCAGTTACGTGGTAGTCACTTCCCGCCCCTAAATCAACAAAAATGTAATCAGCAGCCATTTTTTTCAGATTGTTGATTATTTTCTGTTTTTGAGCAAAGTTGGGATTGGCGAGTTCGAGAAAATCACTGGCACCGCTCACCAGCCATGAGTTTGGTACCGATGTAGTCACTGCTACGTCATCAAGCTTTTTATACCGGCCACTGATGTAATCCTGTAATCCTGCGGGTGGTCGTTTCACTCCAAGGCACAAATGAAGATTTGCGCCCCCCAGATCTGCATCAATGTATCCAACTCTATTACCCCTAAGCGTAAGTGCTGCACCTAAGTTGGCTGTAATAGTACTTTTACCAATACCACCTTTGCCACCGCCAATTGAAATAATGACAGGATCTTTCATGAAACTTGTTACCCGGGAAAGTTAATTTTTTGACAAATTATCAACAGTTAGTATAATTGTCAAAGAAACACTAAGTATACCAAGAATTGACGCAATAAGCCCCCATGGCATCTGGAATGATTCCGGCGCATAGATTGTATCACCAGGATAAAGCAGGTATTTTTTGGTATCATATTTAGTTGAATTATTCCATAAATCCCTTAAATTGACAGAAATAATGGAACCGTCACCACGAATAATCTT
>Ga0123334_1004534_pt1 | contig 14070 bp, 13 predicted proteins | sample BiotimSIPDNA_FD_89706 | JGI IMG/M metagenome (GOLD analysis project Ga0123334, IMG submission 89706) | Anaerobic biogas reactor microbial communites from Washington, USA - Biogas_R1 time_0 SIP DNA | ecosystem: Engineered > Bioreactor > Anaerobic > Unclassified | place: Washington, USA... | reverse complement strand
GAGCTATGGTCACATTTGAATCATCAACGATGGACATTATTCAAAAGGAGTATACAACGTACTCAGATTTAAATGTTTGTACAAAAAATTGGTTTCGTAACACTCGTTGCTGCCGAGTGTCGGATTTAATCTGGAAAAGTACCATTGAAGCGATAATTGTAGCATCTCTCCCTCCGATTCCAAATGATGAATATTGGTGTAATAATTGAATAGCATGATGAACAGTTTTTATGTCTAATTCAAAAAAGTGGAATGGATATGATAAAAATGCATCAAGAAGAACCTCAGCTTGTGAAGGTATTTGTCTGAATAGATAATGAGCAACTTCCATTACAATAACCGAGTTGACAGCGATTTCACTCTCTGATAAACCCGATCAACCGCATAACATACTTCTTTATGTTCCTTTGATGCTTTATTGATATAATAGCACCAAATATTGCTATCAATAAAAATTACATCTTCCATATTGATTTGAGGGCAAGAGGGTCTGTATTATCATCCTGAACACACCCTTTTAATGAATAGATTGAACTACGAGGATTTTTCTTTAATCGGATCAATAATGAGCTTCCAATAATCTCAATGTCCGCTTCATCACCTTTCACAACTCCTAATTTTTCTATGATATTTGGAGGGATTTGGATTTTCCCATCCTGTTCAATCACCGTTGATGACATATAAATATTATTTGAATCCGGTGTATAATGAGTTATCTGTAATTTTGCTTCCACTGTTTGCAAGAGGGCTTTTTATGTTTAATGGTGATGGAAAGAATCGTAAAACTGATGGAGAAAAGAATTAATCTCTGGACCACCAGCGGTCCGGGAATTTCGTATCAAGAATTTTATATCCCTCACCAATGGGCTTTAATCCGGATGCACTCATGTCGGCATCAACCATGATCTTCACAAGTTCTGGGAATTTTATTTTTGCTTTCCATCCAAGTCTTTTTTCAGCCCGTGAGGGATCTGCGAGGAGTTCTTCGACTTCAGTAGGTCTGAAATATCTCTGATCAATTTTCACGTGTTTTTCCGGATCAAGACCTGCATATGAAAAGGATGCCTCCACGAAGTCCTGCACAGTATGGGTTTCTCCGGTTCCAATGACATAATCATCCGGTTTGTCCTGCTGGAGGATCTGCCACATGCATTCAACATATTCCGGTGAATATCCCCAGTCACGTTTTGCTTCAAGGTTCCCAAGATAGAGGTATTTTTCTTTTCCGGCAAGTATTGCTGCAATCCCCCGGGTAATCTTCCGGGTGACAAATGTTTCTCCTCTCCGGGGTGATTCATGGTTGAAGAGAATACCGTTGCAAGTATACATGTTGTACCCGTCACGGTAGTTCCGGGTCATCCAGTATGCGTAGACTTTTGCACAGGCATAGGGACTTCTTGGCCAGAAGCAGGATTCTTCATTTTGTGGGGGCCGTGTATGACCAAACATCTCACTTGAGGATGCCTGGTAAAACCTGATATTCTGGTTGCATCTCCGGATGGCTTCAAGAATCCGGGTAGTTCCGATGGCGGTTACATTTCCGGTGTATTCCGGTGTATCAAAACTCACTCTGACATGGCTTTGTGCCCCAAGATGATAGATTTCGTCTGGCTTGATGTTATAGAGAATATGTGAGATCATCTCGGAGTCAGCGAGATCACCGTAATGCAAAAAGAACCGTGCATCCGGTTCGTGGGCATCTACATAGATATGGTCTATCCGGTGGGTGTTGAAGGTGGAGGCACGACGGACCAGGCCATGGACCTCATACCCTTTTGAAAGGAGTAATTCAGCAAGATAGGACCCGTCCTGTCCGGTGATTCCGGTGATGAATGCGGTCTTATGAGGCATAATTTTTTATTTATTTGACGTGGGGTGAGAAAAAGTATTGTGAATTGTTAGGATATTTTATTGGTCATATACCACTTAACGGTCTCTCTTAATCCCTCTTCAAAAGGAGTAACAGCTTCAAATCCGAATTCCGTTTTTGCTTTTAAAGTATTGAGACATCTGCGTGGCTGACCATCTGGTTTTTCAGCATCCCAGATTATTTCACCATCATATTTTGTAATATTCTGAATAATTTCAACAAGACACTTTATGGATATTTCTTTCCCTGCACCAATGTTAATTGGTTCATGGCCATTATATTTTTCAGTAGCAAGAACTATGGCCCTGCTTGCATCTTTCACATAAATGAATTCACGGGAAGCGGAACCAGTCCCCCAGATTATGACTTCTTTATCTCCATTTTCTTTAGCATCAACGAATTTTTTTATAAGTGCAGGAATTACATGTGAACTGTCCGGATTAAAATTATCTCCGGGACCATAGAGATTAACCGGAATGAGAAAAATTGCATTATAACCGTACTGCGCCCGATATGCCTGGGCCTGCACCAGCATCATCTTCTTGGCAAGTCCATATGGTGCATTTGTCTCTTCCGGATATCCATTCCATAATTCTTCTTCCTGGAATGGAACCGGGGTATATTTTGGATATGCACAGACAGTACCCACTGCCACAAATTTTTGAACTCCGGATATGCGGGCTGCCTCCATGAGCTGAATGCCCATTATAGCATTGTCATAGAAGAGTTCAGCGGGATGTTCCCGGTTATATCCGATTCCACCAACTTTTGCGGCCAGGTGGATGACAATATCAATCCCTTGAACAGATTTAAGACAGTTCTCCCATACTCTCAAATCACATTCACGGCTCCGGGGAATTGAGATGCTTTTTCTGTCAACACCGTTTTCAATGAGGTGGTTTATTACCTGACTACCTAGAAACCCTGCTCCTCCGGTAACGAGGATTCTTTTATTTGTAAAATAACTCGTCATCATTAATTATCGTAAAAAAACTCGATCAATAAGCGTTTCATTTTAATTCTTGTGATGTTAATTATTTATATTGGCTTGCGAAGTAAAAATATTCTCGATGTATATATTTTTATGCAAACTTCTGGACTTTAATAAATGACGGTTTTTTGAAATTATTTTTCAGGATTATATGAAAGAAGATAAAATTAGTGTAATTATCCCTTCTTACAACAATGCCCGGTTTTTAGGTGAAGCAATCAAAAGTATCATAAACCAAACCTATCCGAATTTAGAAATAATTATTGTTGAAGGGAATTCCTCCGATTCATCCTTGGAAATAGTAAACGGCTATGCAAAAAAGGATTCAAGAATAGTAGTAATAGTTCAGGATAGAAATTATGGTGTCTCTAAAGCCAGAAATGATGGCATTTTAGCATCTACTGGAAAATATGTCGCGATTCTCGATTCTGATGATGTTATGCTCCCTGGGAGAATTGATGAACTCTATCAGGAAATTATAAAAAACGATAATTATGGGCTTGTTCATTCAGATGTTTTTGTTATTAATGAAACTGGTCGGATAATCGGTAAAATAATTGGAAAAGAGCAATATTCTAAGGGTTACATTCGGGGGGAGGTCTTAAGGCGCAGGGGATGTCATATTGGATATCCAATGTTCCGGAAGAAATTTCTAGACAAGGTCGGATATTATGATGAGTCTTTAAGGGGTGGAGAAGATTACGATCTGTACTCGAGGATCACTTATGAATATCCTGTAGCATATGTAAGAAAACCCCTCATTCTTTACCGGAGACATTGTTCAAATGCTTCAAGTAAATTGAATCTCATGGTTAGTCATTACAAAAAATATCTTGATAAAACCTTTGAAAATGACGCCAAATTGGCATATTCTTCAATCAAAAATGAAGCGTATGCTCATTATTATATTGATAAAATAAACCTGGAATTTCAGGATGACAAGAGATCATTCCTAATTAATGTTATTCCCGGTCTGCTTCATTCTCTTCAGAAAGATCGCATTACTGTATTTAATATGATATTCCCTGTCTTAAGAATTCTCATCTATAGAATCAACACAATTATCAGAAAAAAAATTGCTGTATATACCAACACAATTTATACTCAAGTTGGTTGGTAAAAATTTTACAATAAATTTATTTCTATATGTTAAACTCATTAATATTAGCAATCAGATGCTGGGTATCTGGAGATGAAATAATATTACTCAATTTGGAATTAATACAATCGGCAATAATGTAAAAATATTTGATCCGGTTTATCTGGGGTTTCCTCCTCGTTATTATCTGGACCAGATTGATTTTCCCGGATGCATTGTTGGAGATAATGCTGTAATTCGTCCAGGGACAACCATCTATGCTGATGTGAAGATTGGTGACTCTTTTTCATCAGGACATAATGTTATGATTCGGGAAAAAACACTAATCGGCAAACAGGTTTCAATTGGCACGGGAACAATCATTGAAGGGTATTCAGTAATAGGGAATTTTTGTAATCTTCAAAGCCTGGTATACATCCCAACTAATACGTACCTCGGTTCTCATGTTTTTATTGGTCCGAATTCTGTACTAACAAATGATAAATATCCCCCAAATGGGGGATCAGAACTCAAAGGTCCGATACTCGAAGATTATGTTTCAATAGGTGCAAATACCACAATTCTTCCTGGAGTAACAATTGGAAATGGTTCACTTGTAGCTGCAGGTTCGGTTGTCACGAAAGATGTTCCCCCCGATACCCTTGCAATTGGTTCTCCTGCCCGGTTTAAACCCCTTCCTTCAGGAGCGAAAAGAAAATGATTCCCGTAGCACATCCTGTTTTTGGAGATCAGGAGGTAGATGCTGTATCAGCAGTTATTCGTTCCGGGATGATTGCCAGCGGTGAAGAGGTAGTATCTTTTGAAAAAGAGTTTGCTGATTATTGCGGTACTTCTGAAGCAATTGCCACTAGCAATGGTACAACGGCCCTCCATGCCGGACTTCTTGCATGTGGAATAAAGCCTGGCGATGAAGTAATAGTCCCTTCTTTTACGTTTATTGCTACTGCTACTTCGGTTAGTATGTGTGGGGCAAGACCGGTAATGGTCGATGTGTGTGAAGATTCATTTGGAATATCTCCGGATGCCATCCTTGAATCTATAACTCCCCGAACGAAAGCAATAATCGGTGTTCATCTCTTTGGTCAACCATGTAATATCTCTGCAATTCAGGACATCTGTGCTGAGAAAAACCTACAATTTATTGAAGATTGCGCCCAGGCCCATGGTGCTCTTTATAAAGGGAAAAAGGTAGGTTCATTTGGTTCTGTCGGTTGTTTTTCCTTTTACCCGACAAAAAACATGACTACAGGAGAAGGTGGAATGATAACGACTAGTGATAGTGCGCTTGCAGATCACATCCGAAGACTCATTAATCATGGCCAGTCAAAGAAATATCTCCATACCGAAATAGGATATAATTACCGGCTTACCAATATCGGAGCAGCTATCGGGAGAGTACAACTCAAAAAAATTGATGCAATGAATGAAGCCCGTAAAAAAAATGCTGTTTATATCTCCAAAAATATCAATCATCCGAAAATATCTTTGCCGCAAATACTGAACGACTGCAGCCATGTATTTCATCAATATGTTATTCGGGTTGGTAGTGGAAAACGCGACGAATTGGCATCCTGGCTTTCAAACGAGGGTGTAGGTACGGCGATTCATTATCCTATTCCGGTAAACGAGCAGCCGGTTTATGCAAACATTTCAAATCCTGCCAGTCCGATTTCTTCAAAACTGGCAAAAGAAGTTTTAAGTCTTCCTGTATATCCCGGATTATCTGTTGAAGAATTATCACATATTTGTAATTCACTGAACAGGTGGTCCTGCTGATGGATGTCGGCGTTATTGGTACCGGAATGATGGGACAGAATCATGTCCGGGTTTATTCTGAACTGAAAGAAGTTGGTTCTGTTGTGATTTATGATGTGAACCAGAGTCAGGCCGAAAAAATTGCTACCCAGAATAATGCAGAGGTTGCAGACTCTTATGAGGATCTCTTTCATCGGGTTGAAGCGGTCAGTCTCTGTGTTCCCACACCGTTTCATTATAATGTTGCCCTGCAGGTTATCAATGCGGGAATGAATGTTCTTATCGAAAAACCAATTTGTTTGTCCTCTTCAGAGAGTAAAGAGCTTGAAAAACAAATTCCTGATGATATCGTTGTTGGTGTCGGGCATATCGAAAGGTTTAATCCGATAGTCTCTGAAATCAGTCAGATAATTTCTGATCCTCTCTATATTGAGTTTAAAAGACACAATCCTACATCTTCACGGATTACCGGCAGTTCAGTGGTTGAAGATCTTATGATTCACGATATTGACATCATGCTTCATGCTCTTGGTTGCTCTGATCTCTCAGTTCAGGCGAAGGGTAATGATGATGTTGCTGCGGCGCTCTGTACTTCAGGTAATTCTGTAGTCTATCTTTCAGCCAGCAGAAAATCTTCTAAGAAGATTCGTATGGTTCATATTGAGCAGGAAGACATGACTATCCAGGGGGATTTCATGGCCCAGGAGATATATGTTCACCGTAAACCAGGTCAATACAAGGTTGAACGTGATCGGTATGTACAGGAAAATATTGTAGAAAAGGTTCAGGTTGCTAAACTTGAACCACTTCGGGCTGAATTATCTACTTTCTTAATGTCGGTTAAAACAAGTACTCCATTTCCTATAACTTCGCGACAGGCAATAGAAAATCTGGAATTTTGTGAAATGATTAAAGAGATGTTTTAAAAATGGACTGTTCATTATCTGAATACTTCAAAAAAAGAGGATCAATTAAAACAATAGGTGTTATTGGGATGGGATATGTCGGTATTCCGGCAGCTGCATTATTTGCCCGTTCATTTGATAAGGTATATGGTTTTCAACGTGATTCGTCCAGTTCCGGATATAAAATTGATCTTCTGAATTCAGGGAAGAATCCTTTGAAAGGAGAAGAACCAGGTCTTGATGATCTAATCAGGGAGACAACCGATAAAAGTAAATTTGAATGTACTGCTGATTTTTCAAAAATTTCTTTATGTGATGCAGTTACGATAGCTATTCAGACCCCTTTTTTAAATCCAGGCGATTTAATTCCTGATTTCTCTGCCTTAGAAGAAGGAATCAGGCAGGCAGGCAGGTACCTGACTAAGGGTTCATTAATAGTCCTTGAATCAACGATTACTCCGGGTACTACTGCGATATGGGCGAAAAAGATACTGGAAGAAGAATCCGGATTTATCGCAGGTGAGGATTTTGGCCTTGCTCATGCTCCTGAGAGAGTGATGGTAGGCAGGCTGCTTCGGAATATTCAGGAACATGATCGGATTGTCGGGGGAATAGATGATGCCAGCACAAAACGGGCTATGGAACTGTATGGGCCGGTTCTCACTTCCGGAAATCTCATTCCGATGACTGCAACAGCTGCTGAAGTTACAAAAACTGCTGAGAATACTTTCCGGGATTTACAAATAGCAGCAGCGAACCAGTTAGCCCTCTATTGTGAGGCAATGGGTATCAATTTTTATGATGTCCGGAGAGGTATTGACTCGCTTAAAGGAGATGGAATCACCCGTGCTATTCTTCTCCCCGGAGCAGGGGTTGGTGGCCATTGTCTGACCAAGGATACATATCACTTGGAACGGGGAGTAAAGATTGCTGATGAGCAGTCGGTAGATTTTCCCGAAGGGGTTGAATCCCTGTATGTTACGGCCCGGCACATTAATGATTTCATGCCAAGACACATGTTTCATCTCCTGAAGAAGGGGTTGAATCGTTCTGTTAAGGATATGAAAGGGGCAAAGGTTGCCCTTCTAGGATGGTCATTTCTTGCGAACACCGATGATGCCAGGAATACACCTGCTGAACCATTTTATCAGTTATGCAAGGACGCCGGAGCAGAAATCCGGGTGCATGACCCCTGGGTTACAGGGTGGCCCGGGATTGACATCCGTCAGGATTTGGAATCAGTGTTATCCGGTGTTGATGCGGTGGTAGTTTTTACTGCACATCGTATGTATTATCAGCTGGATTCAGAAAAAATCCGAAAGTTATCTGGTTCTAACTCCTGTGTTATTGTTGATGGAAGAAATGTTATTGATCCTGATATTTATATCCGGAATGGATTTGTTTATCTGGGCATAGGAAGAGGAGATAAGAATTCCCATCCCCTTTAACCGGTGTAAATAATGATCACTATTTTGTCAATTGTTGGTGCAAGGCCTCAGTTTATAAAATGTGCTCCGTTGTCAAAAAAAATCCGGGAATGGTGCACAGAAATCCTTGTCCATACTGGTCAGCACTATGATGAAAATATGTCTGACGTCTTTTTCTCCGAACTAGGTATTCCCAATCCGGATTATAATCTGCATATAGGTTCTGGTAACCATGGAGAGCAGACAGGGAAAATGCTGGAAGCAATTGAGCAGATACTTCTTGATAAAAAACCTAATCTGGTGTTGGTATATGGGGATACAAACTCCACGATTGCCGGTTCCCTGGCTGCCTCAAAACTCCACATTCCGGTGGCACATGTAGAAGCTGGTTTACGAAGTTATGATAGAAGAATGCCGGAAGAAATAAACAGGGTTTTAACAGACCATGTATCTGATCTATTATTCTGTCCTACCCAGACTGCAGTCAGGAACCTTGAGAAGGAAGGGATAACAAGAAGTGTGTACATTACCGGCGATGTGATGGTTGATGCAATCTTTAAAGCTCTTCCTGTTGCCAGAAAAATGAGTAATGTCCTTGCTGATATCCAGGTATTCGCCAATGAATATTATCTTGCAACTATTCACCGGCCGTCAAACACGGATGATAAAAAAAATCTAGTTTCTATTTTGCAGGCATTTTCTGAGTTATCATATCCGGTAGTGTTTCCTATACATCCCCGGACTAGAAAATTCCTGGAAAGTTATGGGATTAGTATATCTGAATATCCGAATATCATCTTTGTTGCACCTCTGCCATATGTGGATATGGTCCGGTTGCTGTTTGATTCCCGGTTAGTACTCACTGATTCTGGGGGTCTTCAAAAAGAAGCATATATCCTGAAAAAACCGTGTATCACACTCCGGGATACAACTGAGTGGGTTGAAACGGTAGAAGATGATTGGAATATTCTTGTAGGGGCAGATAAGGCAAAGATAATGAATGGGGTATCAATTCTTGATGGATACATGGGTGTTCATCGTCAGTGTTATGGTGATGGGAATGCTTCAGAGAGAATAGTTGGAATTATCAAGGATCATTTATCAGCATGAGTTGTTCCAAAAAAATTAATGTAATAGTTTTAGATGTTCATCATCCTGAAGATGGAAGAATTAACAGACATATCAAGTATATAACAAATCTTGGTTATATTGTTTTTCACATCAATATAAACCGATACTTTTCGTTCCTGGAATCCGGGAATTTTTCTAGATATGGTGAAAATGGATATCGTATTACTATTGGTAATACTTCTGAAACGAGTAAAAATCGGATTTTTCTTCAATTTCTTTTTGTAAGTCCTTTATTGTCACTAAAGATTATTACTATTCTAAAAAAAATTCACTATAATCCTTCAATTCCAACTATTATTCATATTCATGATTATGAATTACTAATAACGGCTCAATATCTTCGTTTTTTTCTTCATGGTTTCATAAAAATTGTCTATGACCGTCATGAATATCTTGAGATTTTAAAAGGAAAAAATATTTTATTTGATTATATACCTCTTTTTTACGAAAAATTCTCTAAAAAGAGAATTGATGGCCTGGTTGATATTTCAGAATCTCACCTTGAGAAGATCAAGTCACAATTCACTTTTTCAAAGAAAATAGTTATTCCAAATTATCCAGATCCGTCATTCATAAAATTTATTGGAATGAATAATAAAATAAAAAAAATTGATGAAAATAAAATTTCGATTGTGTATTTTGGTTCATTGGACATTTCATTGGATCGGGATATTTATCTCACACTAGAGGTAATGGAGTCTGTCATTCAAAAAAATTGTGATGGTAAAGCATATGTTGGAGGACTTACAAGCGACTATTTAATACTTGCAAGATTAAATCAATTAATGCTTAAATATCCAAATCAATTTTTTTATTTAGGATATGTTTTGAATCAGGATGTGTTAAGTTATACATCAAATGCAACTCTTGGCTTGTTTTTATTAAAATCTAGTAATTCTGTAAGTGGTTCTTCTAATAAAATATATGAGTATTTAATGTATGGAGTTATTCCGATCATTAAAGGAAATATAGAAAATTTGGATCAAATTAGAGATTGCTCACTCATTTTTTCTGGAAATGAAAAAAATGATATGATAATCTCAAAAGTAGATGATTTAGTTGCTGATAAACATATGATGAAATTAATGAGTTATAAATCGTGGGAAAATGGAAAAATTTTTTCTTTTGATCATGTAAAAGAAAGATATTCGAATTTATACAACGATATTTTAAACATTAAAATTTGATTTTTTTAGGTTTTGTAGATATTTGATTATTTAATTTTTATTTAAATATAATGATAGAAATGAGAAATGTCTAGAAAAAAAATATTGATTATTCCCTCTTGGTATCCCACTGAAGATGAACCTACTTTTGGGATTTTTTTTAGGGAACAGGCTTTTGAACTAAATAAAAAGTTTGATATTGCTGTTCTATACATTGAAGAGCCAATAAAATTCAATGAATTATCTAAAATATTCAAAAAGAAAATTCATATTTTGAATGACAATACAATTTTAACTGTTAATTATAAATATGTGAATTGGTTTCCTCATTGTGAGTGTCTAAAAATATTTTTGTATCGATTAGCAGCAATCCGGGGATATTTAATTATAAAAAAAGAGTTTGGTAAACCTGATATTTTACACGCTCACTCTACTCTAATGGGAGGATATGGTGCAATAATTCTGAAAAAATGCTACAATATTCCAGTAATTGTTTCAGAACATGCTAGTTTTTTCGATACTTTTTTTTCTGGCTCTAGAAAAATAATTGCATGTGAAGTTTTCAATAATGCGGATAAATACACTGCAGTTAGTAAATATTTATGTGAATTAGTTAAAAAGAAAGGGAGGAGTCAATGTGATGTAATTCCTAATTTTATTAATAAGATGAAATTTTATTCTTTAACAAATTCTCAAATGGGTACTAATCAATTCAAACTTTTAAATGTATCTAGTTTAATTGACCTTAAAGGAATAGATATCTTAATTAAGGCATTAGATATTGTAATCAATAAAAATAAAATAAAAAATGTCAATTTGGATATTGTCGGAAAAGGGCCGGGAGAAAAAAAATATCAGGATCTAGTCAAAGAATTCTCATTAGAAAATTACTGTACATTTCATGGTGAAAAATCACCCGAAGAACTGTCTCATTTTTATCATCAAACAAATGTTGTCGTTATCTCAAGTAGATCTGAAACCTTTGCTATTATAGGTATTGAAGCGATGTCAGTAGGAAAACCAATAATATCAACCTGCTGTGGAGGACCTGAAGATTATGTTACTCCTGATGTAGGATACTTGGTTGAAAATGAAAATCCAGAAAAACTCGCAATGGGAATCATTTACGTCATGAATAATTATGAAAAGTACTCTCCACAAAAAATCAGAGAAATTTTCCTAAATAATTATTCTTCAGATGTTGTTACAGAAAAATGGATGGAGGTTTATTCTAAAATATGTGATGATAGACGATAGGTTATTATTAATAAACCATATCTAAAAATCTCCAATTTTATCTGATTGCTCATCGGATTACTACTTCAGCATTAATATTTAAAAACTTCAGACTATTTTTTACAATATCTAATGCATCCCTTGATTTTACTTCAACCTTTGAAAAACCTGAAGCACATTCTTCAAAAATTTTTAGATAAAAATGATCCATTTTTCCAGTCATTAGATCCTTATAGAACTTTTTTGCATCGCTTCCAAAATACCAATTTTTACATTCGTTAATTAGTTCATCAGTTATTAATATATCTCTATTAGAAGGTTTATGCTGGTAAAATTGGAGTAGAGAAGAAGTATACAAATTTATAGAAATATTTCCGTTATAATAGTTATTGTAGATTTCTTCTATCATAGGAAATATATTACCTGAATATGGTTGTATGGATGAAAAGAATATTGGAATATTTAAATACCTATTGATTGTCCATGAAATTTTATCATTAATAAATTTTGGAGCGGGATCAAAATATTTACTTAGCAAAAGAATAGATCTCACACATCCGTTTGTTACTTCAAATTTACCCGATTCAGAAAAGATATAATTTTCATCATATTTTCTATATGAGTACCAAGGATTCACTTTTTTTAGTTTTAATATATTTAAATTCTTATTTTCAACAATCCAATAGGGAATATTCCAGGTTAAGTAATTTTTAAAGACATTTTGAAAAAAAACATTTTTTTTAACAAAAAAAATGTCTGGAATTGGATTTGATCCTAATGACAAAAAAAGCATTATTAAAGCAGATTTATTAAAAAAATTTAGGGAAGATAAAATCCCCTTATCAAATCCATCTTTGTCAATAATACGGAAATCAGAATATAATCCATCGTAATTATTCTGGTAAAAGCAATCAACAAGGTATTGTAATGATGTTTTATCTGCAAAAAGATCATCTGAATGCAGAATAGTAACATAGTCTCCTGTGATGAATTGAGAACCAGTTTTTATTGCATTTAATTGACCCTCATTTTCCCGTTTTTCGATATAAATTATTCTTTTATCAGAAATATATTTATTAATAGTTTCTGTAGAATTGTCTGTTGACCCATCATTAATGATAATTAATTGCCAATGCCTGTATAATTGTGATAAAACTGACTCAATAGCATGGGATATATAATTATTATCATTATATGTTGGCATTAAAATTGAAATGGATGGATTAGTCATCATTTTCAAATAAATTTAGAATATATTTCACAAATTTTCTTTGTGTGAGCCAGATATGAATGATTTTCTTCGACAAATTTCCTTGCGTTTTTACCAACGATTTCTCTTTTATCTTGATTATCCATTAATTCATAAATAACAAGTGCAATATTGTCTGGATCTTTTTCATTAACAAAAAAACCATTGTTATTGTTAATAATTACTTCTTTCATACCCCCAATTTTTGAGCATATAACTACTTTTCCTGAAGACATTCCCTCCAGCATGGATAACGAGGTTGCTTCCTGAATATCATTTGAAGTAATTGAAGGTATTAAGACAATATCAGACATTTGAAAATATTGAATTATTTCATTATGTTTAATAGGACCCGTAAAAGTGATTCTTGGATCAGTGGCGGATATTTTCACAAGATTCTCTTTTAAAATGCCATCTCCTATAATTACTAATTTAATAAAAGGATGGTCGATCTTTTTAATTGCATTAATTGCATATTCGACTCCATTTTTTGGTACTAATCGTCTTGGAACAATGATTATCAAATCGTTATTATCATAACCTAAAATAGAACGTAGTCTATTTCTCTCTATATTGGAAACAGGATGAAATTTGTCAGTATCTGTTGCATTTGGAAGAACACTAATGCAATCAGGATTAATTTTAAATTCATCAATAATATATGATTTTATCCTGTGATCAACAGTTATTACATGATTTGCAGAAATAGTGTTTTTCTTCTCTAATTTATAACAATAATTAAAAAATATATTCTTTTCAATTATATTGGTAATTTTCGCATAGTCAATAAATTCCCTCGCGAAATATCCATGTAATGTTAAAATTTTAGGAGTATTTCCATTTTTTATGATAGAGTTAAATGCTTCCAATGCTCCAACATCATGAAAGTGAGCAATTGAATACTCATTTATTGTTATTTTTGAGAGATTTTCCTTTAAAGATTTAATTACTGCACTGAAATGGCGCATTTCTGGTGAAATAATCGGCAGAATCTCCCCCTGAATTATACCATTTATTAATAGACTTTTCCGGGATTGAACATTTTTTGTTACATCAACAGGATATATACAGGTATGTTCACAATTTTCAGTTGTTAATCCTCTGTCAAGAAGATCCAAATGAACATGTTTTCCTCCCATATTAGTTAAATTTGGATTATCTGAGGATATTATTAATGCCTTCATTGTTCTTTGCTCACATTTCTAAAATTAATAAAGATTATTGGTTATTTTGATTTGATT
>Ga0123334_1004532_pt1 | contig 14080 bp, 9 predicted proteins | sample BiotimSIPDNA_FD_89706 | JGI IMG/M metagenome (GOLD analysis project Ga0123334, IMG submission 89706) | Anaerobic biogas reactor microbial communites from Washington, USA - Biogas_R1 time_0 SIP DNA | ecosystem: Engineered > Bioreactor > Anaerobic > Unclassified | place: Washington, USA | collected... | reverse complement strand
TTGTGGTGAAGGGAACTCCCGAAGAGATGGGCAAAAGCTACGGGAAGCAGCTTCGAAGAGCAACACTTTATAATTGCCGAAAAATACTTTTCGGGTTTGGTCTCTATCAGGCGATTGAAAAAGGGGAGTGGTTTCCGCATCTTTTACTTCAGGCTTTTGAGCGACAAGAGCCTTGGCTTTCAGCTCGCTATATTGAAGAGATGAACGCTCTGGCCGACGAACTGGAAATTCCCAGAGAATATATTTATGCAGCCAATATTTTCCCAGAGTTTTTTCACTGCTCAGGCATGGCCTATAGAGGAAAGGCGACTGAGGGCGGGCAACTGTTGCATGGGCGAGTGCTGGACTACATGACTGGTATTGGCTTGCAGCGGGCTGCTGTTACAGTTGTTTTTGTGCCAAATGATCGACATGCCTGGGTGAATATTGGTTATGCTGGGTGTATCGGTACCGTTACCTGCATGAACGAGAAAGGCCTGGCTTTTGGTGAGATGGGCGGTAGGGGAGAAGGCTACCTGGACGGAATTCCCATGACCTTCCTGATGAGGGAGGTTGCTGAGCGGTTTGAAACAACGGCTGAGGCTGTGGAGTGGATTAAGGCTGTTCCCAGGAGCTGCGAGTATTTTTACGTGCTCTCGGATGCCAGGACACACGGTGCCGTGGGCATTGCCTCCTGGGCCTCGGCTTTGGCGAAGGAAAAAGGCTTAGAGGAAGATATTCTAATTATCTATCCCGGAGAAAAAGTAGACCTTTTGCCCAGAGGCATTGAAGATACCTGCCTGTTGGCCAGCAGCCACTACTACACCACACTGGCAGACCGCACAGAGGCTCACTATGGTAAAATCAACCCCGAAATTGCCTGGCAAATTATGGGCGAAGGAGTGGCGCGAACCTCCGCGCTGCATATTGTTCTCTTTATGCCTGACACCCTCGACTTTTGGACTGCGGAGTCATCACTCACAGGGCGCCCAGCCTATACTCAGCCAGTTCACAAAATGAATTTAAAGAAATTAATCGAAGAGCACAGATAACGAAACATGAAAAAAGCCTTAACTATTTTGGTGTGTTCTGCATTGTTTGTAGCCCAGGCCTTTGCTGCTTGGGAAAAGGAAATGGCTGCCTTCAAAAAGCAGGATGAAGAAAACCCGCCTCAACAGGGACTTACTCTTTTTGTTGGCAGCTCAACCTTCACTATCTGGAAGAACATGCAGGAAGATATGCCCGATATCCCATTGATTAACCGTGGATTTGGTGGCTCTCAGGTCAATGACCTGATAGAACAGTATGACACAGTGATTGCTCCTTATCATCCGCGCCATATCGTCATTTATGAAGGAGATAACGACTTGGCAACAGGTAAGGCCCCGGAGCTGGTGCTGAGTCACTATAAACAACTGGTGACAATGATACGGAGTCAGTATCCGGAAGTGCCAATCACAATTGTTTCAGTTAAGCCATCGGAGTCGCGCCGGAATAAGATGGAAGAGATGCTTGAACTCAATCAAATGATCAATGTCTGGGCTTCACTGACTGAGAACCTTTACTACCTTAATACCTTTGATATTACTGTAAACGGTGAAGGCAATCCAATCACTGAGTATTTTCTGGAAGACAAACTTCATTTGAACCAAAATGGCTATAAGGCTTGGGCTCGAAAAATTGTCGAGCATTTAACAAAAGTAAATTAAACAACTAAATAGTAAACATCATGAAGAACAGAATTAAATTAATCATGGCCAGCTTAATGGCTGTAAGCTTTCTCATTCCAAATATTTTGGCCGAGTCAGTCGTAGCAGAAGGGGCAAAGTTGCAGCTTCTCTCCAAAGGCTTTTCCTTTACGGAAGGGCCAACCTGCGATTCTAAAGGAAATGTTTATTTTACCGATCAGAACTTGGACCGCATTTTGAAGTGGAGTACTGATGGTATCCTAACTGTTTTCATGTCTCCTTCCGGCCGCGCAAACGGAATGTTTATGGATGACAAGGATCGTCTGATTGCCTGTGCAGATGAAAAAAATGAGCTTTGGAGAATTTCAATGGATGGAACAAAAGAGGTGCTGATGAAAGGAACCGATGCTAATGGGAAGCTTTTTAATGGCCCCAACGACGTATGGGTTCACCCCAACGGCAACTACTACTTCACTGACCCTCTTTACCGGCGTCCCTGGTGGGGTGATCGTACAGACAAAGAGATGGATGGACAGCATGTTTATCTTCTCGAAGCGGGGAAGGGTGAGTTCCCTATTCGCCTCACTGAAGATTTAAAACAGCCCAATGGGATTATTGGCACTCCGGATGGAAAAAAACTTTTTGTTGCAGATATTAGTGCCGGCCTAATCTATCGCTACGATATCCTTTCCGATGGCACCCTGGATAACAAGGAGCTTTTTTGTAGAGGGCAATCTGACGGCATGACGTTGGATGTCGAAGGTAACCTCTACATAACCAATTCTCGTGGTGTAGTGGTTTTTGACAAAACAGGTAAGGAAAGCGAAGTAATCAAAGTGCCTGAAGGCTGGACAGCAAATGTGAGTTTTGGCGGAAAAAACCATGATGTTCTCTTCATTACTGCAAGCAAAGGGTTTTACAGCATCCAGCTAAAGCATAAAGGAGCTAATGCTACCAAGTAAGAAGTAAGGCTCTTTGAAGAAAAACTGAAATGTTATAACGTGACAGCAGCCCCTGTGATTAATCCTCAGGAGTGACTTTGATAATTACACAAGTAAAGTCGTCATCCAGGGTGCTGCTGCTCGCAAATGCGATTCCTTCCTTATAAATTTCATCAATAATCTGGCTGGAGGTTTTTTCAATATTTTTACGGATTACCTCCAGTATTCGCTCTGCACCGAACATTTCCTCTGATTCTGAAAAAACTTCCTGCATCCCATCGGTCATCAGCAGAATTAAGTCCCCCTCATCCAAGGAGATAAAGTCGCTCTGAGTATATGTGGAGTTTTTTTTGCGTCCCAAGACGATTCCGGTGCGGGTTAATCGTTGTTTTATGTCCCCTACGGAATTCAGAATGTATCCAGCTATGTGACCAGCGTTGGCATAAATCAGAGATGGCGGTCTGGAAATTAGCCTTAGTAGCGTCAGAGTGACATAATGTTTTCCTGCCATATCCTCTGCCAGTACTTCATTCGTTCGTGTCAGAATCTCATCCAGGTTTTCTCGAGTGCGCGAGAGTATTCTCAGGTAAGCTCGCGTTTCTGACATGAGGATGGCTGGTCCCAGCCCATGGCCCGAAACATCCCCCAAGCCTACGTCAAGAGTGTGCTCGGACTCTGAGAAAAAATCAAAATAATCGCCACCTATTTCTTCAGCTGGATAAGACTTTCCTGCGATATCATAGCCAGGAAAATCTGGCGGCTCTGATGGATATAGGTTTTTGTGAATTTCCTGGGCGAACCGCAATTGATCTCTGTTGCGACTGCGCTCGGCTTGTGTACGGTTCCACTCTGTAACATCACGAATAGAAAGACAGGCAATAATTTCTCCTTTGAGGATAATTTTGCTGACATCCACCTCGATATCGACCACTTTTCCTGTTTTGTGCAAGGCTTGAGTCTCAGTACGTTCAAAGAGGTGAATTGTTCCGTTTTTGAAACACTCGCTTAGGAGTGGTCGTTGGGGAAACTTCTCCGGAGGTTGTAACGTAGAGAGAGGCTTCTGTTGGAGAAATTCGTCCGGATAACCAAAAATACTCTCTGTTGCAGGGCTGCAGAGAAGGATATTCCTTTTGGCATCAACCAGGATGAGGGCATCTTTGGAGTTTTCCCAAAGGGTGCGGTAGCGATATTCGCTTTCCTTAAGTGCTATTTCGGCCTCCTTCTGCGCGCGTGCTATTTGTACATCCCGCAGTTCTCTATCAACGACAGCCCCGAGCTTTTGCAAGTTGTCTTTCAGGACATAGTCGTTGGCCCCCGCTTTCATGGCCGCGACAGCTTCAGCCTCGCCAATACCGCCAGAAACAATTATGAAGGGAGTATCAGATTGAGTTTTTTTCAGATACTCCAGAATATCCATCATTTTCAGGTCGGGCATGAAATAATCAGAAATGATGACTTCCCAAGGAGTAGATGCCGTCATCGCTTTGCGAAAATCGGCTAAGGTCTCTACCCGTTCCATCTCTGTTTCATAGCCATAAATCTGCAGCTTTGACGCGATCATTTGCGCATCAAAGGCAGAATCGTCTACGACTAAAAGCCGCAGAGGTGGTTTACCAAAAGATGAAGAAGAGGTCTTAGACATAGATGTTTTTTAAAGTTAAGGCATGAGTTCTTTTTTGGTTTCAGCAAAGGCAGCAATGGCCCTGTCAAGCTCTTCACGAGTGTGTGCTGCCGATATTTGAGTACGAATCCGTGCCTTGCCCTGTGGTACAACCGGATAGAAGAAACCAACCACATAGACCCCTTTTGTTAACATTTTAGCAGCAAATTTTTGGGCAAGAACGGCATCTCCCAGCATTACAGGCACAATGGGATGGCTGCCCTCAGGGATGTTAAAACCGAGCTGGACCATGGCACTTCTGAAGTAGCGGGTGTTTTCTTCCAGACGGTCTCGGAGTTCTGTGGAGCGGCTGAGTATTTCCAGGGTTTTAAGGGTGCCTGCACAAATAACAGGAGCCAGCGTATTGGAGAATAGGTAGGGGCGTGAGCGTTGGCGCAGCAGCTCAATAATCTCCTTGCGCCCACTGGTGTAGCCTCCTGAGGCGCCTCCCATGGCTTTGCCGAAGGTTCCTGTCAAAATATCTACTCGCCCCATCACGTTATGATATTCATGAGTCCCTTTACCATGCTTGCCCATAAAGCCGGTAGAGTGGGAGTCATCAACCATTAAAATAGCATCGTATTTCTCTGCCAGATCGCAGATAGCAGGCAAGTTGGCAATGTGCCCATCCATAGAGAAGACCCCGTCGGTGGCGATCATCCGAAAGCGACAGGAAGCAGCCTCTTTCAGTTTCTGCTCCAAGTCTGCCATGTCACTATTTTTATAGCGAAAGCGGCTAGCCTTACAGAGACGTATCCCATCGATAATGCTGGCGTGGTTGAGTTCGTCGGAAATGATGGCGTCTTCAGCTGTTAAAAGAGTTTCAAAAAGCCCTGTGTTGGCATCAAAGCAGGAGGAATAGAGGATGGTATCCTCAGTTTCCAGAAATTCGCTAAGCTTTTGCTCCAAGGCTTTGTGTAAGGTTTGAGTGCCGCAGATAAAGCGCACGCTGGCCATGCCGTAACCCCAGGCTTCCAGACCTTGTTGAGCTGCTTTACAAATTTCTGGGTTTTGTGCCAGGCCTAAGTAGTTGTTTGCACAAAGATTAAGAACGGGAGGACCATCCTCAACTTGCACTACACTGCCTTGTGGCGTGGAAATAGAGCGCTCTTCTTTATAAAGCCCAGCTTCACGAATTTCATTTAGGGTGTTTTGAAGATGTTTTTTAAACGGTGCCTGCATAAAATCTAAAATACTGACTCGGGCACAACAGCCCGCTTGACGTAGCCAGCATTCTATTACAGGAGGGAAGGCTTTGTCTAGATAAGATAGAAGGTTTTGCATTCTAAATCATTGGCGCCTTCATAAATGGAATATTTGCTGACAAAAAGGGGGCTGTGCCTTAATATATCACTTAGAAGCAGCCCCCTAGCAGGCTGGCTCACAGAGAGTACAAAATAAAAGGTTTTAAAAATGTCTATGCCAGAAAATAAAAAAGAGATTACCTCAAGCACAACTTTGATTCCTCTTCCCATTCCCAACAAATTAGCGCCAACGCCAACCCAGGCACCACGCTATTCAATCCAGATAAAAAATGCTGCAGGGCAAGAAGTGGTCGTGGCTGATCCTCGTGCAACCCGCGCATTGGTTGCTTTAATGGACCTGCACGCTGTCATTGGGGGTGCCGCTTCTCATTGGGGGGGGCCTTCGGCCTTTGCAGAAATAATGGCCTCTATTCACGCCATTATGTTCTCAGTTAAGGATCGTCAATGGTATGAGGCTTATAATTTTGTAAATGATGCTGGCCATACCGAAAATGGCGTCTATGCTTTGCGTGCCAACTATGGGTTTGATGGACTGAGCTTTGAATCCCTCAAGGGTTTCCGCAGTTTGCAGAGCAAGCTCACCGGGCATGGAGAGTCTCACTTAAACCCTGAAGGAGTTTTTTTGAGCAATGGTCCCCTCGGTTCGGCGGTGCCTCAGGCACAGGGGCTGGCTATGGCAGATCGTCTTTCCGGTAATGACAGGGTGACCCTCTGTACAATTTCTGATGGGGCATGTATGGAAGGGGAGGCCAAAGAGGCTCTCAGTGCGATTCCGGGCTTTGCGGCCAAGGGGAAGGTGAATCCTTTTGTTCTCATGCTTTCCGATAACAACACCAAACTCTCAGGCCGCATTGACAAGGATTCTTTTTCCATGGAGCCCACTTTTGAAACTTTGAGTGTTTTGGGTTGGAATGTGATCAAGGTGCAAGAGGGGAATTGTCTGGAATCTGTCTACCACGCAGTGGAAAAAGGAATAGAGGAAGCCCGTGCCAATCCTTTGAAACCTGTCTGTATTTGGTTTAAGACACTTAAAGGTAAAGGTGTTAAATCCACTGAAGAGAGTTCCAGCGGTGGCCATGGTTATCCGCTTCAAAATGCAGAAAAAATAGTAGATTTTATCGTTGAAATTTACGGAGGCTTTGAGCACTTGCCGGGTGAGTTTCGGGTTTGGGCTGAGAAGTTGAATGAAGAGTGGATGCTGGCTGAAGTTGCTAAAAAAGCAAAACCACCTGCTCCTGCCACAGTTAAAAAAGCAAAGATTCAAGCTGGGCTCGCCAAGGGAGCAATAGAAGCTTCTGAGGAAGGGGCCCCCGTTTACTCTGTTTGCTGTGATGTCCAGGGGTCAACCGGTCTGGCGGAGTTTCAAAAAGCATTTCCGGATCGCTTCGTGGAAGTAGGTATAGCTGAAGCGAACATGATCAGCGTGGGTGCCGGATTTTCTAAAATGGGGTATATCCCCATTGTTGATGCTTTTGGTCAGTTTGGCGTCACTAAAGGAAACCTTCCTCTCACGATGGCCAACCTTTCTCAAGCCCCTGTCATTGGTGTGTTCTCACATGTGGGCTTGCAGGATGCTGCGGATGGAGCTTCACACCAGGCGACTGCCTACTTCGCTGCGGTCTCAGCGATTCCTCACACCGTTGTAATTACTCCATCGTGTTCAGATGAGGCGCAATCGTTAATGTACCAGGCGATAAAAAGATTGGAAGCTGACCGCAAGGCAGGCAGGGATGGTGAGTCAGTCCTCTTTTTTGTCGGTAGAGAAAACTACCCGGTTTCCTGGATTGCCGATGCTCAATACTTGTGGGGCAAGGCCCAAGTCCTAACACAAGGCAATGACGCTGTAGTCATAGCTTGCGGAGCGCTTCTTGGATATGCGCTCAAGGCAGCTGAGGTTTTGAGGTCCCAAGGCGTCCAAGTCACTGTGGTCAATAATCCTTTTACGAATCGTGTGGATATTGAGACGCTGGGCAAAGCCGTGGAAGCTGCCCAGGGACGCGTGGTTACCGTGGAAGACCACCAAATAATCTGTGGAATGGGGGCTCAGGTCAGCCATGCGTTGGCATTGGCCGGTATCGGATGCAAGATGGAATCACTGGGTATTAAGGGCGAATTTGGCCGTTCCGCCTATAAGGTCGAAGAGCTTTATAAGGTCCAGGGGATGTACACCGATGATATTGTTAACGCTGTTAAGCAGTTGAAGTAAGAAGGGCTGTTGCAATGAAGTTTAAAGATTTGCCGGATGAGCTCCCTGTCGAAACAAGGGTAGCCAATGCCTTGAGCCAAACTCAGATACTGGATATCCACACTCATCTCTATGACCCTGCCATGGGGAAGATGCTTCTTTGGGGGATTGATGATCTTCTCACTTACCACTATCTGGTTGCTGAAGGATTTCGTTATTTTAAATTGCCCTACAAAGAGTTTTTCGCTTTGCCGAAAAAACAACAGGCAGAGCTGATTTGGGATGAGCTTTTTATCAAGCATTCGCCAATCTCGGAGTCTTGTCGCGGCGTCGTTACGACTTTGAACATGCTCGGTCTTGATGTCAATAGACGTGACTTGAATCCTCTTCGGAAATGGTTTGCACAGCAGACTGTCGAGCAACATGTTGATCAGGTTTTTGAGCTCGCAAATATTTCGGCTGCCGTTATGACGAATAGCCCTTTTGATCCGGAAGAACTGGTTTTTTGGGAAAAAGGATTTTCTCGAGACTCTCGATTTCTTACGGCACTAAGGGTTGATCCACTGGTTTTGGAGTATGAGAGCACAGTAGGCTTTCTGCGTGAGCAGGGCTTTGATGTTCGTTCTGACTTGGACCAAAAAACGCGTGAAGAGCTGCAGCGCTTCCTCCATTTGTGGGCGGATAAGATTCAGCCCCTATACCTCATGGTTTCGCTGCCGCCAGATTTTTCCCTCTCTTTGGATTCTGAAAACAGTACGATATTAACTCAGATTGTTTTGCCATTTTGCAAAGAGCGAAAGCTGCCCTTTGCCATAATGGCCGGTGTGACCCGCTCGGCTAATCCTCATTTAGGCTTGGCAGGAGATAGCTTGGGGTGTTTTTCAATCGAGTCTATTGAGGAGCTGTGCCGTAACTTCCCTGAGAATAAGTTTTTAATCACCGCCCTTTCCAGAGAAAATCAGCATCATCTTTGCGTGGCCTCTCGTAAATTCTCGAATCTGCATCCTTTTGGCTGCTGGTGGTTTACAAATATCCCCACATTAATTGACGAGATTTCTAATCTGCGTTTTGAGCTTCTGGGGCTCAGCTTTACACCCCAGCACTCTGATGCACGTGTCTTGGACCAACTTCTCTATAAGTGGACTCACTTTAAAGAATCGTTGATTCTCACGCTTGGGGAAAAATACTCAGCGCTGGAAGCTTCTGGTTGGGAAATCGAAGATAGCGAAATCAAGCGTGACCTGGAAGGCCTTCTCGGAGGAGAGTTTCTGAAATTTTCCGGCAAGAGTTTAGTTTAATAGTTTTCGTGGTCGATTGTTGGGCTGTCAACTCCAGGTGGTGGCAGCCCAGTAATATCCTTACTGCTGGCAGTTCTACCAGGTCGGAAAAAAAGAAAATAATTTTCTCAATCTTTTCCTCTTGAAAAGTCTGCCTGGAAAATGCAGAATCAGCCCCTGTAACATCGACGTTACACTTCTGGTGCCTCGGTAGCTCAGTTGGTAGAGCAGTTGACTCTTAATCAATTGGTCCTAGGTTCGAGTCCTAGCCGGGGTACCACTTCAAAGAGCTTCCAATTCAATCGCCGTCTGTCAGATGGGCTAAAGGTATTTCTTATTACAGTGCTTTTGGGATGCTTTTTTAAAAAAACCGCAGCACTGGGCCTAAGTTTTTCCTATCATTTTTTTCGGTTTTTTTTGAAAATTATTTTGAACTCTTTTTCTTCTGGATATAGATTTGGGACTGTATGTTATTGGGACTATTTTTGTTCATCTGTCTGTTTTTCTATCTGGCATATCGCTTTTATGCAGGGTACCTGGAGAGAGTTTTAGAGGTAGACAAGTCTCAGATAACTCCTGCACACTTCATGCGTGATAGAGTGGATTACGACCCTGCGCCAAGGCTTATTTTGTTTGGTCACCATTTTAGCGCTATTGCTGGCAGTGGCCCCATTGTGGGACCCATTATTGCGGCTCTGGCTTTTGGGTGGGCACCGGCTCTTCTCTGGATATTGCTGGGGTGTGTTTTTCTGGGAGCCACTTTTGATTACGTCTCCATTATAGCCAGTATTCGAAACCAGGGGAAATCATTGGGTCAAATAGCCCGTAACTTTATGGGTGGTTTTTCTTATAAAGTTTTCTTAAGTTTTCTCTTAATCATTCTGATTTATATCTTGATTGTGTTTGTGGATTTAGCTGCCGCCACTTTCGCTCCAACAGCCGAAGATGCAGTACAACAAGGTGGTGTAGTGGCGACCTCTTCACTAATTTATATAGGGTTAGCTTTGGTTTTTGGTTTAGCGCTGAGGCGTTCAGGTTTCTCCAGCACCCAGTTGACTTTTATTTTTGTTCCACTCATTTTTATTACCATTTGGCTTTCAACCTACATTCCGTTGACTTCAGAGGTGGTTAGCGAGCTGGGGATCGCGCCTCAGAAAGCTTGGACAGTTGTTCTATTGATTTACTGTGCATTGGCTTCGATTTTGCCTGTTTGGTTACTCTTACAGCCAAGAGATTTTCTCTCTTCCTTTTTGCTTTATGCCTGTCTTTTCGGTGGCTTTATAGGGATACTGGCAGCAGGCTTTAGTGGAAAACATGCGATCGAATACCCCTCCTTTATCACAATAAACAGTGAAACTTTGGGGCCAATATTTCCGATCCTTTTCGTAACGATTGCTTGTGGTGCTATCAGTGGATTCCACTGTCTGGTAGGAATGGGGACCACTTCAAAGCAACTCGACCAGGTGCGCGATGCCAAACCGATTGGTTATGGCGGAATGTTATTGGAGGGTGTGCTGGGTGTTTTATCTATTGCAACAGTAATGATCTGTGTTAAAAACCCGGGAACAACGCCGCCCACTATTTTTGCAAATGGTTTAGGGGCTTTTTTAGAAGTCTTTGGTTTGGACCCTTTCTATGTAAGCGCACTGGCTTTGTTGGCTGTAAGCACTTTTATTTTGACGACACTGGATGCTGCGACTCGCCTGACGCGCTTTATTTTACAGGAGCTTTTGGGTCTATCCAATTCGTTGAGCACACGTTGGATTTCCTCTATTTTGATTGTTAGCGTGCCTGCAGCTGCAGTGCTCCTGAATCCGAGTGACTCTCCACTATGGCAGCTGATCTGGCCTGCTTTCGGAGCGACTAACCAGCTACTGGCAGCGTTGGGGCTGTTCTTTCTGTATCTCTGGAGAAGGCAGTCTTGCAAAAAAACGCTCTTTATCAGCATTCCGATGCTTATCATGTTTGCCATCACGATCACGGCAATGATTCAGCTTATTCTAAAAAGCTTTGTTACAGGCAGGGATTGGGCTGTTGGTGGAGTTTGTGCAGTATTGCTTCTGATGACTCTTTCTATCTTGGGTGATGCTCTGTGGAAAATTTACCAGGGCAGAAGAAATCAAAACCTGAAGACTGCCGACCTTTAAGCCTGGGCATCTGCCGATGCTTCGGATTGAAACTGGGGATGCAGGGTAAGGCGCTGTCGGTTTTCTTCTGAAAGCGGGCGTTGCTGGTAAATTGGCTGAAGCATTGGTTCTGCACTGGTGGATCTCTTGGCACGCGCCAGCCAGTCATGGCTCAGAGGGGTTTGAATTAGCTTCAGAGTGTTTGATGCCACCGTGGTTTCTTCTTTTTCTCCAATGGCTGCACCTTTACCAACATAGAAACCGGCTAAAAGCAAAGTGCTGCGAAGAAGAGTGGCTCTTGAATAACTTACCAAAAGAGATGGAGTGGTATTAGTTAAGATACTTCTTATTTTTTTAAAAAGAGGGAGAGTATACATATCCGGATTTTTTTTCGGTGAATACGCATCATAAAGAATAGCGGCGGGCGGGGGGACTTCCTTTAACTGTGGCGAGTTAGAATGAAGCCACTCTGGGAAGTCGCCATAGATAATCTCCCAGGTTACGCTGATCTGATTATGCTGAAAAGAAACCTTATGGTTATCGAGCAGCTTTTGAACGGCATTTTTGAAAGGCGCGAGATAGGATAATTTTTCTGTATGCTCCAGCGCAAATTGGAGAGGCTTTAAATTGTGCTCAAAGCTGTAAATAACAAGTTTGCCGCTGTAGGCTGAAGCCTCTTTTATTACAGCCAGGGCGTTGGCAGCCGCTCCCAGCCCAACATCCCAAACAACAAAAGGGTGCGAAGAGCTGTTGATACGCTCCAGGTGGATTTGACTGGCATAGAGAGTATGGGCTTCAATCTCGGGTCCTACCACGGGGTGGTAAGTTTCTGCAACCTCCACACAGTGCAGACTCCAGATTCCGTTGGGGAGTTGTACGAGTTTATGTTTGGTATGAGGCATCGGATGTCTATCTCTCCAGGGACTTCATTGCGCGAATTCGTGCTGAAGGAACATAGTTGGCAATGAACTCTTTGCGGAACTCCGCGAAAGTATCCGACTCAATATGAGAGCGAATCTCTCCCATTAACTGATTATAGAAGTGAGAGTTATGGATACTCATGAGGCGCAACCCCAAAATTTCATTCACGTTTAAGAGGTGACGGATGTAAGACCTGGAATGGTTCTGGCAGGCAAAACAGGTGCAATTTTTCTCTATGGGGTTCAGGTCTGCTTTTACATGTCCAGCTTTGATGTTGATGGTTCCCTTGCGTGTAAAAGCAGTTCCATTCCGTGCAACACGAGTAGGCAAAACACAGTCAAACATGTCGACGCCACGAGCAACCAGCTCTACAAGCTGTGCAGGTGTTCCCAGGCCCATTGCATACCGAGCCTTTTCTGAGGGCAGATGAGGTTCGGCCAGTTCCACTGCCTGCATCATCTCTGGCTCTGGTTCACCAACGCTCACTCCTCCAATGGCGTAGCCGTCAAAATCCATAGCGACAAGCTCCCTGGCGCAACGCTCCCTAAGCCTCGGGTGGATTCCTCCCTGGCAAATGGCAAAAACCATCTGCCCCTCTGCCCGTGGCTGTTGCCTGCATTCTCGTGCCCAGCGGATGGTGCGGTCTACGGCCGATTGCAACTCTCTCGGAGAAGAATCATGTGGTGGGCACTCATCAAACACCATGGCAATATCTGAGCCCAGTTTACGCTGGATGGCCATGGCTTCTACCGGTCCCAAAAAAAGGAGTGAACCATCCAGGTGAGAGCGAAACTCGACGCCGTGGTTTTTAATTTTGCGAATCTTTGCCAGACTGAAGACCTGAAAACCGCCACTATCCGTTAGAATTGGCAAATGCCAGTTCATAAAGGGGTGGAGTCCTCCGGCATCTTCAATAATCTGCATTCCTGGGCGGATGCTTAGGTGATAAGTATTTCCCAGGATGATTTGAGTTTTAATCTCTAAAAGCTCCCTGTTGTCCAAAGCCTTGACACTGGCCTGAGTTCCAACAGGCATAAAAACCGGAGTTTCAATAGTACCACGCGTTGTCTGGAGCCGACCGCGCCGAGCCTTGCTGCTTGCATCTGTTTTGATCAACGTAAACATTTATTAGAAATAATGTTGATTTAAAATATAAAGTTAAGTGTTTTTTGTCTCGTTGCACCTTAAAGGGAAAGCACATACTCTGCCAGAGCTTCCAGCTCCTCCACAGTTAGATGTTCGGTCCGGCCATGTTTTTGCTCTTTATTACGGTTAGTTAGAACATCCATCATGGTTACGGCAGAACCATCATGAAGATAGGGTGCTGTCCTCCAAACCTCGATAAGAGTTGGTGTATCCCACTCTATGTGAGGGGCATCTTCAGGAACAGCTGTCCCAACATCGTGGAGTTTTTGGTCGGTATAGTAGTCCCCATAGTGGCAGTAAGCACAACCTACTTTGGGATCATTAAAAATATTTTTTCCTTTTGCTGCTTTTTCAGAGAACTTTCCATTTACCAAATATGGGCTGGGTACTGGTATTAGGGATTTCAGGTAGGCATCCATTGCTTGTGCCTGTTCTTCATCTACTTGTGAAAAAAGAATTAAGCGAATTCCTGAGCGAACTGCATACTCAGCATCTGGGCGAATACCAGTTACCATAGCAGGAGGAGTTTCATGCGAGTAGAGTAAACTTTTGGTGTTTTTTAGATTATCTATACCGTCATTCATCAGGTCCCAGTTTAAGCCATCCGCGCGCGCATCTGGGTGGCATCCTGTACAGCTTTGCCAATTTTGTGTACAGAGCATTGCATCGTTAAAATACATTTCACCTTTGCCTTCAGCGGAAAGTGAATAATCTGAGTTGAGATTAATAACCTGAGTATCAGCCTTAGTGGGGAAGGGGAAATTGGATGTCGGGGAGAGTGAGTCCAAATCTATTACTCCAAGTGTATCAGTAAAGAAGTTCGCAACGATTACCTTGTTTGCTGATTGTATGAATTGTCGCGGTCCATTACCCCCTGTGGGAACACGGTGTC
>Ga0123334_1004529_pt1 | contig 14087 bp, 9 predicted proteins | sample BiotimSIPDNA_FD_89706 | JGI IMG/M metagenome (GOLD analysis project Ga0123334, IMG submission 89706) | Anaerobic biogas reactor microbial communites from Washington, USA - Biogas_R1 time_0 SIP DNA | ecosystem: Engineered > Bioreactor > Anaerobic > Unclassified | place: Washington, USA | collected... | reverse complement strand
TTCTAGCCTGCCGACTTTCACGGATACAATACCCCATGCAGGTGCCCCTGATTAAGACAGCCTTAGGATTAACTATTCTCCGGGGGCAGAGCTAACCGTTTCCACAGAAACATATTCACTCATGGAATCCGGCAGGTTGTTAAAGATGATCATAAAAGGGATTGCCTCCATTGGCGCCACATTAATATTTGAATTATTAAAACCTTCTTTGGTATTCAGTTTTTTGTCAATCTCTTCTATTGAAATTTTATGGAGTTCTTTTTCTGTAAAGGTATTCCCAGCGTATGCGTGTTTCTGTACAAGAGGGTTCTTTTTATCATCCTCAATGCTACCCCTAACAAGGATATGGCTCCTGGGCTGAGGGTACTTGTTGATGACCTTCCCTTTAATAATGAATAGAGGGCCTGACTTTTCTGCTGAAAATGTCTCCCATTTAAAGTCCGTAATCTCAAGCCTCCTGTTTCCTTCATCAACAGCCTCTATTTCAGCATCAGGCTTTCTTCCATTATCCGCCCCTTCAGGTAAAAGGGAAGGTGCAAAGAGATATACCGAAAGGGCACCAAGTGTTACAACAAAGATAATAACAAGTATGATGAGTATCAGCCCCGGCCTGACTGTTTTTCTTTTTAAAGATGCGGGCTCTGTTTTAGCAGCAGGTTTTTCCTCCTCTATTATCTCCTCTTCTTCATTAAGTGCATCCTCAAAGACCCTGTCAAAATCGTCATCATTGGCTGGGTCAGTCTCATTGGGCAGACTATCTTCCTCAAAACCCAGAGACGAATCAAGGTCTACAGTCTCCTCATGCTCCGCATCAGAATCAACCTCTTCAGCCGCCTGCGGGTATACAGTAAATACGCTCCTGCATACTGAACACCTGACCTTTGAACCGCTCTCCCTGATAAGGTTTTCGTCAAGGTTGAATTTGGATGCGCATTTTTCACAGTTTATAATCATTCATTGCCCCCGATATACCAGTAACTGTTAACCATATTGACTGCCCGGGTAATATATAAATGGATCAAATATGTATGGTCTATAGAATTAAGTTTTGAGATAACGAATTTTCAATAAATTGTCAATATTACAATAAAAAACAATGAAATGCAGTTTATGGAAAAAAGAGCCGGAAAAGGGTGCCGCCTGAGCTGTAACAATCCTCCTTATCCCTGCAAAACTGGCATCTTGCAATATTTCCATAACAGATATCGGTCTCACCCGGTATAAACCTGCACCTATCCGAATGCATCTCGATGCTAAAATGATACTTTTCTGAAAAGATCTTTGTCCTTAACAGATCCGCCCCTTTCCCTCCTGCATTAAAGTCATAGGGCCTTTTTGAAGAATAGTTGATGCTCTCCTGGGTTGGAAAAAACCCCTCAAAAATACGCCTCTGATAATCTTCAGTTATGCCCACGCCATAATCCCTGACTATAAACTCTGTGCCTGCAAGTTCAGGCCTGATAATTATTTCTATCCTGCCCATGTCAGGCGTGTTCTCAATAGCATTTTTTATAAGGCCTGTAATGATCTTATCCAGCACATCCTCAGGCATATGAATTGGAGGTGATGGATTAAATGATTTTTTTATCTCAATCTTACGGTGGGCATGATTAGGTCTTATCCGCAGTAACAGGTTATCCGTAAAGGATACAAGGTCAATATCCCTGATTTCAATTTTCTTAGGGCCAAAGACAGCATCTATCCTGCGCCTGAGCCTTTCAATAAGTTTCCCTTCACCAAGCTCCTCTGCTGCAAGGGCCTCAAGCTCATCAGCACATTCATCCAGCAGGGTAGAGAGTACATGGTACCCACTGAAATCGCTGTTTTGCATTATATCAGTTACCTCATACTGTATATCAAGTATCCGTTCAAGATTTCGCTTTGCCCTGTCAAGGGTTGTTTCCCAGGTCTCACTGGGTAGGGGAGAAAGCCTTTTGGCAAGGATATTAAGGGTTGCAAGAAGCACAGCAACAGGGGTCTTAATTTCATGTGAAAGGTGGTTTATGACCTTGTCCTTTGCCTTGTTCAGCATTGTCACTTCATGATATGCAGCCCTTAGCTCCTCGGAGATCCTCGCATTTTCAATAGAGAGTGCAACTGTACCTGATATCATGTTCATCAGCTCAAGATCAGTATCATCAAAAGAGCCCTCTTTTTTATTCACGGCAGCCAGCACGCCGATGGTCTTATCACGACTTTTTAAGGGGACAAAAATCAGGTTTTTGGTATGTACTTTTGCCTGCAGATCAACACCAGGGCGATAATCCAGTTCCTTAGAGGTGTCATGAACAATAAGAGGTTTGCCGGTTTTTATTACCATTCCGGTAATGGTATTTTCAACAGAATATCGTACCTTTTTTACACGGTTTTTTACCTCTGAATCATCATAGGCCGCACCCAGAAAAAATATCTCATTTTGTGCAGGGTCCAGTATAGCAATAGAGGCGCTTTCCGAATTCAGGAGCCGCTTGGTTTCACCACTGATATAGTCAAGCAGCTCTTCAAGGACCGGGTATTCAGGAAGCGCTGTGCTGATACGAAGGAGCGTGGCATTTGTCAGCTCAAGCTTTCTTTCCTGTGTAATGTCCCTGAAAATAAAAAGCTTACCGCCCTCATTGGCATTTTCTTCATCTGTAAAAACCGCCCCGCTGACTATGACATCAAGCACCCTTCCATCCTTTGTAAGCCTCTTGGTCTCAAGCCTCATCTGCTTTTCCCTTAACAGGGTCTCCCGGGCAAGTTTGGCCTCTTCAGCCAGATGGGCCGGGATAGAGGGTATTTTTGACCCCTTGATTTCATCAAAGGTCCACCCGAATGTGCGGGTAAAGGCAGGGTTCAGATAGGTAATATTTGCATCCAGATCTGATACGATCATCGGATAGGGGACAAAATCAAGCAGGTTTCTTGCCATCTGCTCGGCCTTTCTGCTTGCCTTTGACTCATTTTTATAGAGTAGTTCGGATCTCTTTAAGGCTTTAATTGTCTTCATCTTCTGGGTGATATCCCTTGTTATCCCCCTGAACCCCTTTTTCTTGTTGTTTTTATCCTTGATAAGAAAGGCAGAGAGCTCGATCTGTCTGGTTTTCCCTTCGCTGTCTATAATCTCCCATTGAAGGTCTGATGCCTCATTCTGGGTAATCCAGATCTTTGTAAAGGTTTCGTATGCCTTTTTGGCATTTTCACTGTCCATGAATCTGCTGAAGTCACGGCCCTGGATCTCAAGCCTTGAGTGGCCGAGTGTATTACAAAATGCATTATTAAAATAGATAAAACTGCCATAGATATCTGTTTCAAAGACCCCGTCGCTCACCTGTTCAAGAAATATCTTGTACCTTTCATCAAAGATATCGGTAACGTAGGTTATGCTTTTCCTTAAGTTATCCTTTGAAATATCAGGGTCTTTTGAAGGGATGTCATTACCGAAAAGGTTTTTTTCATCATGGCTGGACATAAATTTTAAATCCTCCCGGATAATGGCCTGTTTTTTGCACAAGTTTTTATAAAATAATGGGATATAATAATATGCATATGTCTTCAGTCAAAATGAAAAATACTATTTATATGTTTTTAAAAAATTCGCTGTGTTATATAAAAAAATCTTTATATTATCGTTTCACAATGTTTTCAAGATTTAGATCACTGTGTATCTTAAATAAGATGAGTTGTATAACTCTTCTTTTTCGTATACATATATCACACATATCATACAGCTTTCATATGCATAACCTGTAAATGCATGAACGTGAAGGGGCGGTTTAAATTAAATTATGGAAAAAAGGGCAATTTTTTTATCACTGCTCATAACAACGATTTTCTGCCTGACGGCTTACTCAGAGCAAACCCTGACTCCAAAGATCTTTTTTAAGGAAAAGGGCTTTGTTGCAGGGGAGGTTTTAGAAGGCACAGTTATTGAGCACACTTATAAGGTATATAACAGGGGAAATGGTGTACTCAGGATAAACAGAATAAACCCGGGTTGAGGCTGTTCTGTTGCCGATTTTGACAGGGCAATCCCTCCGGGCGGAGAGGGCAGGATCAGGATAACAGTCAATACGATGGGAAGAAGGGGTATATTAAAGAAATCTATAGGTGTCTTCAGTAACGACCCTGAAAAAAGAACCGAGCAGCTCCTGTTTGAGGCATCCATAAAACCTATATTCAGGATAACCCCTTCAAGTACAGTTAGCCTGACAGGTAAGAGAGGAGAACTTAAGAGCGCTGAGGTGTTGATAACAGCAGGCCTGAATAAACCCCTGAACATTGGGACGGCTGGGTTTACCATTGATGATTCCAAAATAAGCTATAAACTTGAGACAGTGGAGGCTGGAAAACAATACAGGGTAGTTTTCAGGAATAACCCCGGTAGTACTGGTAATTTTAATGGTGAGCTGAGACTTAAAACCAATTATGAGGAAAAACCTCTTATAAATATCAGGGTTCACGCACGCTTTAACTGATAACCTTTTTCTGTGAATAACAGGGATTATTTGAGTTATTTTCAAATGGCTCTCTGTCTGGATTTGGAATAAAATGGTAATAAATAAAAAGAGCCCTGTAGAAATATTTACTGACGGGGCATGCAGCGGAAACCCCGGGCCAGGGGGATATGGCGTTATACTCAAATACGGTGAGCATGAACGGGTGATATCGGGCTATGACCCGGCTACAACCAACAGCCGCATGGAAATGACAGCTGTTATTGAGGCACTTAAGGTTTTAAAAAAACCGTGCAGGATAAAAATCTGCTCTGATTCATCATATGTCATTAAGGGGGCAACAGAGTGGATAAATGGATGGATAAGAAACAACTGGATAAATTCCCAGAAAAAGCCTGTCTTAAACAGGGAACTCTGGGAAGAGCTGCATGCATTGATCAAAACCCATGATATAGAATGGGTTTGGGTTAAGGGTCATGAGGGGCATGTGGAAAATGAAAGGTGTGATAAACTGGCCAGAGAGGCAATCATTAACAGGAGAGGGGTAGATACAGGGCGGATAAATGAAACGTAATGAAAAAGCCAATTAATATTAAATACTTGACGAAAATAGAAAAATATGTAATTTTTGTTTCATTTATAAAAACCCTTTTTAAAACACTTTACAGTAAGGGGTATTAACATGAGATGTCCAAAGTGCGGTTATAATAGTTTTGATTATAATAAATTCTGCCCAAAGTGTAATAAAGATATTTCAGAGGAGCAGACAAAGTTAAACCTGCATAGCTACAAACATAGCGCCCCTTCATTGCTGGGCATGCTTGTAGGGGCAGGAGAAGAATCAAGTTCAGGGTTTACTCTGGATAACGCCGCTGCCCTTCAGAGAGCTGGTGCCGCTATTAATGAAAAATCGCCCGCCATAATGGAACAAGATATGGATTTTGGTGATGATGATCAGGAACTTGAAATCAGCCTTTCTGATGATACAGAACTTGAACTGCCTGAGATCAGTATGGATGATCAATCATCTGAAATGGATAGCCTTGAGCTGGGAGATGATGAAGTACTGTCGCTTGTAACAGATGAAGAGATAGCTGCCCCACCGCCTGAGGATAAAGGGGATGATCTCTCCCTTGACCTTGGGGACATTTCAATGAAGGGGGAAAAGGGGTTTTCCACCATTGAACTGAATATGAGAGATCTGAAGATTAATGACACCGGAGAACTGGAGATCGACTCTATTTCCGATGACATTAATAAATTGGCTGCAAGGAATAGTGACAGCCAGATATTGGACGTTAACAGGACATCCCACCTTGATCTCTCAGACCTCACCTTTGATGAGGATGCTGCGCCAGGTTTTGATACAGAAGAGAGTAATGGTACTGTAAAAACGGGGACCCCTGACAAAACAGACAAAGAGGACTCCCTTGATCTTGGGGATCTGGCCCTTGATGATGGGGACATCATCACAGATAAGGATGATGAAGGCCTTGACCTGGATAGCCTCATATTTGAAGAGACAGATGAATCAGAGAGCGCCGGCGCCGCTACGGCAGAGACATTGAATATTTCAGACCTTAGCGACAATGGGACAAGCAGCATTGACCTGGGAGACCTGGCTATTTCCGAAGAGGATGCGGCCACCCCTCAGGAAGAGGATGGCATTGATTTGTCAGACCTGTCCTTTGATGATGAAGACTTTAAAGGTACCGGGAGTAACCTCTTTTCAGGGGCAATGGATCTGGATAATCAGGAGACAGGCGAGCTTAAGCTTGACAGCATTGACACGGAAGAGGCTGAAGAGAAGATTGATGATTCACAGTCATTTGATCTGGGCAGTCTTGAAGGCAACAATCTTAATGATTCCATGTCTGACCTGACATTAGATCTTGAGAATCTTGATATTGATCTTGACCTTGATACCCCGGAGGATAAAAAATAGTTTTTTTCATTATTGATGGCTGGCATTTTTAGTATAACCAGACATCGCTATTTTTTTAATTTTCATCTTGACCACAATAAAAGGAAAGGTTATAAGGCTCTTCACAACATGCCGAGATAGCTCAGTCGGTAGAGCAGAGGACTGAAAATCCTCGTGTCCACAGTTCAACTCTGTGTCTCGGCATCTCAATAAAATACTAAAAGGCTGATTTTAAAATCAGCCTTTTTTATTTTCAGGATACCTTTAAAGTTTTTAGGATAAGGAAGGAAAAGAGATCAAGTTCAGTTTTAGAAAGATGGATAATTACTTTCCACGATCATACATTGAGCCGAAAAAAGGAAATAGTATCGCACTGGGGCTAACTTTCCCAAGTCAAACCAAAAGTGCAAGAGATGTCTCATCTGAAATATCTGGATTAAATCTATCCCTAATAGCCTTCAGCCTACGGTCTAAAAGGCTAGTAATAAATCTTGTATTTTTTATAAAAAGGCTTAAACCTAACCATTATATCTTTTGAAATATAATGAATTACTGCCTTACAAGTCTTATCGGTTTATACGCTTTTTGATAACTGACAATTGTTTGCCCTGTTAAATCCTAAGGCAGGCTGCGACGTAGTATTTAGCAGGTTGTGATCGAGGTTTCCAGTTGTTTTTGATTTGTGATTACTGCAATCTGTTAAAAATGAAGACGCGACACCCATAGTTTTCTAATCCGAAGTTTACAATCACCAATAAAATAACAATGGCCATTACTCAAATTGAACGCGCTCGCGGATTTTTAGAGGCAGCAAAGATGTCTGATGATTGGGTCACAGAAATGGGTAACAAGGCCCTCATTAAAGAAGCTCATCATACAACCCATATTGATGGAACACGGCTGACCCTGGATCAGGCTGAACGCCTGTAGAATGGTGAAGCGGTTCCGGAAGCAGACCCGGACGATACAAGAGAATTATTGAATTATCGTTCAGCCTTTGAATTTGTTTCAGACTGTCTTGAAATGGGAGACCCGATTACCGAGGGTATGGTTCGTAAAATCCATCGAAAGCTTGTTATTGTCCGGGTGCTTGTGCCCGCCTCCATAGCCTGTTTATGCACAAACTCTGTAAATCTTTCTCTTACAAACTGAGCTGCAGCATCAAGGCTCCTGAATTACGTATACCCGATATGGTTTCAAAAGGGGGTGTGTTTCAATATTGACAAGCTAAATTTACCTGCCAAGAATTAAGGCCTGATATGCTGACAGCGTTATACTAAAAATTACGGCACATTTCTTGCTCTAATATTTTTTGTTTTTCATAAATTTAAAATAAATTATTGGGTTTTTATTCATATACAGCAATAATACGAGGCATATTCATGAAACCATCATTCTTTTTAAGTCTGTTACTATATGTTTTCATTATATTTTTATCATTGTGTGGCGCTATAATGGCCCAGCCTGATGCTGGAAGCATTCTAAAAGAGCAAAGGCAGTCAGACCCTGCCCTTCCTGACCGTTTACCGGAAAAAGAGGTCATTAAAGAGGCTGAAGCGCCATCTTCTGACGCAGATGTCAAAATCACTGTCAGGGAGATAAAATTCACTGGCAATTATTCCACAATGGCCACAGAGGTAGAATTGTATGGACTTGTGAAGGAAAAGATCAATAAAGAGCTTACATTTTTTGAGCTTAAGCAGATAGCCCTCTATGTAACAAACTATCTGCGTGAAAATAAAGGGTTTCTACTTGCTCATGCATATCTCCCTGAACAGGATATCACGGAGGGCATTATAGATATCCGTGTTATCGCAGGGCAGATTTCAGGCAAGGTCAATATAAATGTCAGGGAACCTGCAAGGGTCAAAAAAGACCTTCTTCAAGGGATGGCTGACAATGCAATCCCTGAAGAGAGCGCAACACGAATGGCCCTGATAGAACGGGCTGTACTCCTAATAAATGACCTTCCGGGGATAAAGGCACAGGCATCTCTTGAGCCAGGGAAAACTCCGGGTTCAACCTCTCTTAAAATAAATGCCTCAGAAGGTCCTCTTATTCAGGGGCTGTTTTTTATAGATAACCACGGTGACCGTTATACAGGAGATATTCGAGGGGCTGGTCAGTTGCGGGTAAATGACCCATTTGGCCTGGGTGATCAGATAGGTCTTTCAGTCATTGGCGCTGATGATATGTTTAATGGAGTAGCCTCATATTCCCTTCCACTTGGTTATAGCGGACTGAAAGGTGATCTGGCCTTGACCTATCTCGACTATGAGCTTGGAGAGGAGTTTAAAGCCCTCAATGCAAAAGGCCAGGCGCAGACCATTGAGCTTAATTTCTCATATCCTGTTATGAGATCAAGGCGGGCCAGCCTCTGGGCAGGCACGGGTATCGAATATTTCATACTTGAGGACGAGACCAACAGCATTAAGACCCGCGACCGTGAACTTGGAGTGGGTAAGATTGCACTTACCGGAAATTTCTATGACACGTTCGCGGGAGGGGGGCTCACCAGCATGGATATAAACAGCTATATCGGCGATGTGGATCTTTCAGGCCTGTTATCAAACATGTCTGCGGATGCAGAAGGTCCTCGCACAGACGGCAGTTTTTTACGAAGCACCTTTTCCCTGGCCCGTCTTCAGAGGCTTAATTCACTGTTTTCCATGTTTATTTCCACCAGGGGACAGATTGCATCAGGAAACCTTGACTCTTCCCAGAAATTTATACTGGGCGGGCCCTATGGCGTACGTGCCTACCCGGTGGGTGAGGCATCAGGTGATGAGGGATATGCCGGGACCTTGGAACTCCGTATGGATATTCCACGACAGTACTTAAATACCACAACCCAGCTTATAGGATTCTTCGATGCAGGATGGTCCAAACTTCATAATAACCCCTGGCCAGGCGCAATAACCAATGCCACCGGGAAAAACGATTATACCCTTTCAGGCATGGGTATCGGATTAAATGTTCAAAGGGCTGGCACCTTCAGCCTGAGGGTCACTTATGCCCATAAGGTCGGCTCAAATGATGGAAAAAGCATTCAGGGAAATGATGCTGACGATCGCAGACACAGCGGACGTTTCTGGCTTCAACTGGTATCATGGTTTTAAAATAATCAATTTTTAAAGAGGCTATACCTATGAATATAACATATCAACTGGTTTGCTCCAGAACAAAGAAAATGTGGATGGCTGTATCTGAAAAGGCGGCAGCCACATGGTTACATCGCTTGCTCGTTGCAGGCGCGCTTATATTATCCATACTAATGGTATCAATAGGCGAGGCTCAGGCCCTTGATCCTGGTGAATTGCCCACCAATGGTCAAGTGATTGCAGGAGAGGCGGATATATCCCAATCCGGCTCCTCCATGACCGTGGAGCAGCAAACAGAACATATGGTTGCCGAATGGGATACCTTCAATATAGGAACAGATGCATCTGTAAACTTTCAGCAGCCGGGCACGTCCAGTGTAGCCCTCAACCGCATTCATGACCAGAACCCCTCACAGATATTCGGAAGCCTTACTGCAAACGGACAGATATACCTGCTCAACCCTTCAGGCGTGTATTTCGGCCCCACCGCACAGGTGGATGTAGGCGCTCTTACTGCATCAACACTCAATATCTCCAATGATAATTTTTTAGCAGGTAAATATAGTTTTGAGAAGAGCGGAAATGCCGGGTCAGTCATAAATGAGGGTGTGATTCAGGCATTTAAGGGCGGTTATGTGGCCTTTATTGCCCCGGAGATAAGGAATCAGGGCACCATAAACACCCCTTCCGGCACGACTGTGCTCTCGGCAGGCAACAGGGTAAGTCTGGACTTCACAGGTGACAGCCTTGTGACATTTACAGTGGATCAGGGCGCCATAGATGCACAGATAGAAAATAAAGGCATTATTCAGGCTGATAGCGGCACAGTCATCATGACCGCCAGGGCAGCGGATGAGTTAACCCAGGCAGTGATTAATAACAGTGGCAAAATAGAGGCCAAAACCCTGGAAAACAGATCCGGACGCATTCTCCTTTTATCAGATATGGAATCCGGAGAGACTATTGTGGGCGGCAGACTGGACGCATCCGCCCCGGATGGGGGTGATGGGGGGTTCATAGAGACATCGGCAGCAAAGGTAACGGTACAAGAAGGAGCAGTCATTACCACCGCCGCACCCCAGGGATTCACAGGAACCTGGCTGATCGATCCTCAGGATTACACCATAGCTGCGACCGGCGGTGACATTACAGGCAGTCAGCTTTCCACCAATCTGGGCAGCACCAGTGTCACCATTTTAAGCGCTGACGGAGCTACAGAAGGAAGCGGCGACATATTTGTCAATGACCGCATCACCTGGTCAGCCAACACCCTGACTCTCAACGCCCATCGTAACATAGAAATCAACCGCGAGCTATTTGGCTCCGGTTCAGCTAAACTTGCACTGGAATATGGCCAGGGGGCCACAGCATGGGGAAATACAGCCTCATACTCAGTAAATGGTCCGGTCAATCTGCCCGCAGGTGATAATTTCAGCACAAAGCTGGGATCAAACGGAACAGTTAAACTTTTCACGGTGATAAAAACACTGGGTAGCGCGGGCAGCACCACCACAACCGATCTTCAAGGGATAACTGGTAATCTTTCCGGCAACTATGCACTGGGCGGCAATATCGACGCAGCAGCCACCGCCACCTGGAATCCTAAAGGGACTGATCCTGAAACCTATGCCGGTTTTGTCCCCATAGGCAACAATTCAAACTCATTCATCGGCACCTTTGACGGCCTGGGCCACACGATTTCAGGTCTTGTGATTAACCGGCCTGATACGGATTATGTCGGCCTCTTTGGAGGTACTGATAATGCTGCGGTGAGCAATGTGGGAATCATTGGCGGGTACATAGCAGGTAAAAATATAGTAGGAGGCCTGGTGGGGTACAATTATGACTACAGCATTATAACAAACAGCTACTCCACCGGGGCAGTGACAGGATCCAGCTATGTAGGAGGCCTGGTGGGATACAATTATGACTACAGCGACATAACAAACAGCTACTCCACCGGGGCAGTGACAGGATCCAGCTTTGCAGGAGGCCTGGTGGGGTATAATCACAGGAGCAGCATAACAAACAGCTATGCGGCCGGGGCGGTGGCAGGATCCAGTTACTATGTGGGTGGCCTGGCAGGGGCCATTTCCCTCAGCACCATAGAAAACAGCTATGCGACCGGAACGGTATCAGGTGTTGATAGTAGTGTGGGAGGCCTGGTAGGGGGCATTGGAGACAGCACCATAACAACTAGCTACGCGACAGGGGCGGTGACAGGATCCAGCTTTGCAGGAGGCCTGGTGGGAGTGAAATCAACCGAGCTAAGCACCGTAACAAACTCCTTTTACGACAGTGATACCACCGGCAAAAGTGATTCGGATTTTGGCATACCCATGTCCACAGAACAGATGATGGAACAGAAAAATTATTCAGGCTGGGACTTTACTGACACATGGTATATGATAGATGGCAATACCCGTCCCTTTCTGCGTATGGAATACAGTACCAACATCACCAATGCCCATCAATTACAGTTGATGCAGCTTGATCTTGATGCGGACTATACACTGGCTAATAATATAGATATGGGAGAGCTTACACAGGCATCCGGATTGTGGAATACGTCAACAGGCTTTGACCCAATAGGAAATGCTTGGAATGTTTTGTTTACTGGCACCTTTGATGGGCTTGGTCACACGATTTCAGGGCTTGTTATCAACCGGCCTGATACGGATTATGTCGGCCTCTTTGGAGGTACAGATAATGCTGCTGTGAGCAATGTGGGGGTCATTGGCGGGTCCATAGAAGGAGACGTTTTTGTAGGCGCCCTGGCAGGGGGCATTGGTTCAAGCACCATAACAAATAGCTACGCTACCGGGTCAGTGTCGGGACATGAACATGTTGGCGGGCTGTTGGGTGCTATCGTAGATTCAAGCAGTATAACAAACAGCTATGCGACCGGAGTGGTATTGGGAGATGATAATGTTGGCGGGCTGGTAGGAACTAACACAGATTCGAGCAGCATAACAAATAGCTACGCAACCGGATCAGTGTCGGGAACAGGAGGTGTTGGAGGTCTGGTTGGAGGCAGCAATTCCAGCATAACAAACAGCTACGCAACCGGGTCAGTGTCGGGGACAGACTATGTGGGCGGTCTGTTGGGATATAATGCTGGCGGCACTGTAACAAACTCCTTTTACAGTGATACCACCGGTCAAAATGATACGGGCAAAGGTGACCTCAAAAACACCGAAGACATGAAGAAATTGACCACCTTCATGGGTGAATCCTGGGCCTGGGACATCGACGATACAGGCGGCACGGGAAAAACCTGGCGTATCTATGAAGGTAATACCTACCCGCTTTTACGCAGTTTCATGACTGCGGCCACGGTCACTGTAAGCGATTTGACCAGGGTTTATAACGGAACAACCACAATAGCCGGGGTGGCCCACAACTGGGATATGACTATTGACGCAGGAAAGATTTCGGGAGCCCCAGTTTATACTGCTATAGGTAAAGATGTGGGGGAACATGCTATTTCTCTTACCGGCCTCTATTCGAATCAGGAGGGTTACGACATTATTGCGCAAGATGGCACTGTGAATATCACAGCAAAGGCTATCACAGTCTCTGGCGTGACCGCTTCCGACAAGGTTTATAACGCTGATGCCACGGCAGCAATCAATACCGGTTCCGCTGTCATCACCGCAGGGGCCGCAGCCGACGATGATAATAAGTACTATACCGGGGATAATGTCACGCTTGATGTCTCGGGAGCAGCGGGCGCATTTGTTGACAAGAATGTCGGAACGGATAAGGCTGTTACTATCTCGGGCTTTACCCTCTCCGGCTCCGATTCGGGCAACTATATGGTATCCGATGCATCAAACGCCACCGCGAAAATCACGCCAAAGGCCATAACCATCAGTGGGGTCACTGCTGACGACAAAGTCTATGACGCCACAGCCGCAGCCACAGTGGACACAACAAATGCTACAGGCTGGATCGCGGGGGATACAATAAGCGTATCTGCATCAGGATTGTTTGATAATAAAAACGTGGGCGCAGACAAGACTGTCGTAATATCCGGGTTTACTCTTTCTGGAGAAGATTCAGGAAACTATACCATAACCGGCCAGACAGTTACAACTGCCGATATCACTCAAAAGCCCCTGACTGCATTATATACCGGAATAGACAAGGTCTATGATGCCTTAACAACTGCTGATGTTACAGGTTTTTCCATGGATATTTTTGATGAAGATACAGTTACTTTTAATCAATCTGCTGATTTTACTGACAAGAATGTCGGAACCGATAAAACCGTCAATGTGGCTGGTATTTTCATCTCCGGAACCGATGCTGCAAATTACAGCCTGCAAAACCTCACTGCCTCTACTACGGCCGATATTACGCCAAAGGCTATAGCCATCAGTGGAATCACAGCTTCAGACAAGGTCTATGATGCTACAACCGACACCACTGTGTACACAGCCAATGCTTCCGGCTGGATTGAAGGGGATGTGGTTTCTGTCTCCGCTACCGGAACCTTTGTCAACAAAAACGCGGGCACAGACAAGACTGTTACACTTACCAGCACTTACACTGGCTCTGATCTCTTAAACTATACGATCACTGACCAGGCCACAACAACTGCCGATATTGCACCAAAGGCTA
>Ga0123334_1004528_pt1 | contig 14092 bp, 10 predicted proteins | sample BiotimSIPDNA_FD_89706 | JGI IMG/M metagenome (GOLD analysis project Ga0123334, IMG submission 89706) | Anaerobic biogas reactor microbial communites from Washington, USA - Biogas_R1 time_0 SIP DNA | ecosystem: Engineered > Bioreactor > Anaerobic > Unclassified | place: Washington, USA... | reverse complement strand
TGGGTGAAGGTCACACCAAAATCGACGCTGCTTTTTCGAATGCCTAACTTCTCATCTACGAAAGGTGGATTGAAGACCACAAAATGGGAAGGTCCTTTGGGAGAACCATCTTCTTTAATCAGACGCACCTTTTGTTCGATCAGTTTTGAGGCGAGCTCTTCGGGGTTTCCGATGGTTGCGGAAGTCAGAATAAATTGAGGGTAAGAATTATAAAAGGAACAAATACGTTTCAGCCTGCGGATGAGGTTCGCAAAATGTGAACCAAATACACCTCGGTAAATGTGAATTTCATCTATTACAACAAAACGAAGTTTTGAAAGGAAACGAGCCCAGTTGGTATGATGCGGGAGAATGCCCTGATGGAGCATGTCAGGGTTAGTACTTAAAATTGTAGCGGATTTGCGTATAGCTGAACGGTTATGGTTGGGCGTGTCACCATCATACACAGCTGGAATGATGGAATTGACCGAAAGGAGCCTGGAATATTCCAAAAAACTCTTGTTCTGATCGTTAGTCAAGGCTTTGGTTGGAAATAGCAGTAGGGCTGTCGTTCCGGGTTGTATTAACTGCTGGTTTAAAATAGGAATGGTATAACACAGGCTTTTACCACTTGAAGTACCGGTGGAAACGACAGTGTTTTCGCCTTCATTCAATAGACGAACAGCTTCTGCCTGGTGAGAATAAAGCGCTGTAATTCCCTTTTTCCTCAATGCTTCCTGAAGGGTTGATTCAATTGATGGCAGAAAGGGCTCATAAACTGGTTCTCGAGCTGGGGACAATTGATGAAAAGCAATATTTTTTGAAAATTCTGCTTCTATTAACCAATTACCTAAAGTCTGAGAGATATCCATTTTGGAAACAAGAAAGTGATTAATCTTTTTTGGAAGCTGAACGAACCATGAAATCCATAATCGGGTAGATCCAGTTCCCGAACCTCGTTGAGACAAAGTACATGAGTTTAGCTTCGAATCCAGGGACAATCGCATACTTACCGCGGGCGGCATCTTTCAATGTTTGGCGGGCAACCCAATCCGGACTAATTGGTTTTGATGAACCAGTGATCTTTTTTGTTTCTTTAGGTTTATATTGGTTCTCCCAAGCTAACTGGGGCGTATCGGTATCAGGAGGATATAGAACTGATACCCGGATGCCTTTTGGTTTTAATTCCGAACGAAGAGCATCGCTGAAACCCTTTACTGCAAATTTTGCTCCACAATATGCAGTGTATCCAAAAATGCCAATGACACCTGCGATTGATGAAACATTGATGATGTGACCTGAACCTCGTTCAAGCATTCCTGGGAGAAGCAGCTTAATCATATTGACGCTGCCAAAGTAATCAATTTCCATTGTCCAGTGAAATAAATCAATCGACAATTCTTCCACGTATCCCGGTCGAGCCACTCCTGCACAATTGATCAAAATATCTGGTGTGTTAAGCAGTTTCTGGTGAGTTTCAAGCTGTGTTGATAGCTCCTGGAAATCGGTAACATCCGCTGAGATTAGCCCGATATTGCTGCCAGGATTTGTCTCAAGAATTTGTTTTTTTGCATCTTCAAGTTTTTCTCGATCTCTTGCCAGAAGAGTCAGGCTTGCACCAGCTTCGGCGAGTGCTTTTGCCAACGAGAACCCAATCCCACTGGAACCACCGGTGATAAGGACTGACTTGCCACGGTAATAATCTGATGTCATCAATAGCTCCCGCAGCTTGAACAGTCGCTCGATGCACATGAGCTGCAACTGCTGCCGCCAGAAAGGCTGACACCATTGCTAAACGCGTTTACTGCTGATATAAGTCGCCTTGTTTCTGTTGACCCGCAGGATTGGCATTGTGTTAAAGTGTCTGCATCAGAAAAAGAGCGCAGCAATTCAAACTTTTTGCCACAAGCCTGGCAGCTATACTCGTAAATAGGCATATTTCCTTCTTAATTAACTATATTGCTTTCGGATTGATGGTATTAAGTATTCTTCGAAAGCTCGGGTCTGATTGTAATCCGGCTGCCATCCCCAGTCATTCCGTGCAGCTGAATCATCTGTATCCGCTGGCCAGGTGTCCACGATACCCTGGCGTTTTTTGTCAGGAACGAAGTTTATCTTCGTATCCGGAAATGCTGCCATGGTGATGTCATAAATTTCATTGGCAGAAGGGTTAAAACTGGTGACATTATAAACTTCCTGGCTCAATTTCCCGCGGTCTGCATTCTCAAGCATTATTAACGATTTTATTGCATCCGGCATAACCATGAAAGGCAAAACAGTGTCAGGACGGACAAAACAATTATATTCAACACCTTTAGCGGCAGCATGCAGCATTTCCGGTCCGTAATCACTGGTCCCACCGGTCGGAATTGTTTGCGCACTGATGAGCCCAGGGAAACGAATGCTGCGAAAATCGACTGAGATTTCAGGGTTGTAATCGACAGCCAACTGACGATAATAGCGGCTGTAATAACGCCCCAGATTTTCGCAATACAATTTGTTGCAACCATACATAGTTGTTGGTTCAGTGAATTGCGACTCGCGTACCTTACCAGCTTTCATTTTTTCTTCAAGAGATGGAAGCCCATAGGCAGCAATAGAACTCGGGTAGATGAATTTGACTGGCTCTCCCTGCCACTTGGCTTGTTCGACAGCCAAACGTAACAGGTTTAGCGTTCCCTCTACATTAATTTTGTGGGCAGTTTCAGGGTTGTACTCAGCCTTGGTGGAAAGAATCGATGCGAGGTGATAAATTGTCCTGATTTTGTGCTCAACAACCAATCTTCCCAACAGCAGCTCGTCAAGGATATCTCCAACCATATGATGTGCAACTTTGGACTTCAATTCCTTGTCGAGAGGGTTTAGATCGAGCGCAACAATGGTGTATCCATGTTCTGAAAGATAATCAATCAGTCCATGACCGATTTCTCCGTTGGCACCTGTGATCAAAACAACATCTTCTCGCATACTTATTCTCCTTTAATCTTCATCATCGATTGGAAAAGATACATACTCACGCCGGATACTTTGATAGGTACCCGGTAAAACTTTGAGGACGATAACAGTCATATCATCTCTCGGGCGTCCGGAATCGTGGGAAATAGCTTGTCTTAACAGAAAGTCAGCGATTTCCTGAACTGTGGGTTCCTCATCGATATCATCAAGCAAAGACCCCAATGCAAGCGTTACATCAATTGGGTTATCGCTGTTTTTTCCCGCATTGAGAACCCCTGCAGATATCAGGATGAAAATTTGACAAGGCACCAATTCAAACTGATAGACCGATGGGTTATAGCGTAAATCTTCCGGATCTGAATTGATTGGCAGGGTTCTGCTTCCTTCGTGATCGTAAATAAAAAGTGGTACAGAATTGTTCTTGGTGATCACAATCGTCTTCGTCTCTAAATCGCATGAGATTATTGAGACCGCTAACGATGCTTTTTCTTCATGTTCATTTTTTACTCTTGAAAGAACAACTCGTGCTGAAGCACCATCATGAACACCTTCAGCGATCAAGGAAAGAATATCATGGGTGGCTTTCATGGTTACTGCTTTTGAACGCTTGGCGTTCAATTTTCCTTCTGCCATTACTATCGAGAGGCCACCATTGGGTCTTTCGATAACTTCGATCTTATTCCCTTGTTCAAGTGAAGAATATCGATTGGTCTTTGAGATAGCTGCTTGTATTTCCATGTCTGAATTCTAAACCATTACGGTGAGACTGTTAAGAAATTGCCCGTACTCATGTACAATTGAACCGTCATCTTATCGATTAAAAGGCAAACAATGAATATTAAGATAACAAAACTGATGTTAATTGTATTAGTGGGACTTACTTTGGTCATTAGCAGCTGTAATTATGAAACGACAAATAATGGAAATATTGTTACAGAGAAATGTAGAGAAGGGTCGACTTTTTATTCAATATCTCAGCTTCAGAGCAAACAACACCGATCGCCATACGATGGTAAGGAGGTTACCTGTGTCCACGGAATTGTTACTGCTGTGGACGGAGGCGGCTTTTATATGCAGGATCCTAATCCAGATGATGACCCATTCACTTCTGATGGTATTTATGTTTATCTGTTAAACAATTCGGATGTAAAAAAGGGGGATGAGGTCATGATTCCAGCCGGCACTATAAGAGAATATAACCCGGCTGGGTTGGGTTCAAATTCACTGACCATCACGAATCTTCGTGCTGACATCGTTGAGATTATTAAAAACAACCAGCATTTACCTGCTCCAGTTGTACTTGGGGAAGGCGGCAGACCAATTCCTGATCAAATTATTGAAAATGACGTGAGCGGTAATGTTGGGCAATCCAACGCTCTTTTCGATCCTGATGAAGATGGCATGGATTTCTTTGAAAGTCTCGAAGGGATGCTTGTGCAGGTTAATAATGCGGTGGCGGTTAGTTCTGTGAATGAATATAAAGAATTTTTTGTTTTAGCTGATATGGGAAGAAACGCCACTGGATTAAATAGTCAAGGGGTTTTAGTGATGAATGAAGACGATCCTAACCCTGAAAGGCTCTTAATTGATGATGCTTTTATTGTTATGCCAGATATTGAGATAGGTGATATATTCACGAGTCCGATTGTTGGGATCATGTCATATGATTTTGGTAATTACCGAATCCTGCCAATTGAGAAGTTAGCATATCAAAGAAATAATTTGCTTGAGGAAATCACTAAAAACAATATTCCTCAACTAACTAAAAACCAAATATCAGTTGCTACTTACAATGTGATGAATTTGAGCCATGCTGAATCTTCTGAAAGAGTGGAAGCTGTCGCCACCCAAATTGTAGAAAGCCTGAATTCACCGGATATTATTGTGATTCAAGAAATAATGGATGATGATGGTCGTTTAGATTCGAGCAACACCTCTGCGGATGAAAACCTGGCAGCGCTCACCAGGGAGATTTTGGCACATGGCGGACCGGATTACAGATGGTTTAATATTGACCCTCTAAGAAATAAAGACGGCGGCATAGACGGTGGGAACATCCGTGTGGTAATTTTGTTCAGAATGGATCGTGGTGTTAAATTCTTATCTGCATCACCTGGTGTTGCAGGTGAGGAGGTCAGTTTGATTGGGGAAGGACAAGATTTGTACCTTTCGAATAACCCAGGTTTAATTTGGCCAAACAACTCCTCTTTCAACAACAGTAGAAAACCAATCATTGCTCAATTTCAGTTTATGAAAAAGTCGTTTTTCGTTGTCGGTGTTCATTTCAATTCCAAAGGACCTGATGGATCTCTTTTTGGTGACGAACAACCGCCGGTTTTAGCAAGTGAAAGCCAAAGGGTTGCTCAGGCAAGGGCGGTGAATGGTTTTGTCAAAGACATTCTGGAACGTGATCCTGAAGCATTCTTAATTGTTGCTGGTGATATAAACGATTTTCCCTGGACGAAAACGGTAACATCACTTATGGGAAAACAATTGCATAATTTGTTTGAAATCGTGGATAGAGACCAATGGTATACATATATCCACGAAGGTAATGGACAGGTGTTTGACCAAATTTTTGTTTCAGAAGAAATGAATCGAAAAGTAAAAGAGTTGCATGTACTCAATATAAACTCAGTATTACCTGTCACTAAGCGTGTTAGTGATCACGATCCGGTATTGGCAATTTTTGATTTTGGTACTTATGAATAAAAGATTGATTTACATTAATCTGCTTTGGGTATTACTGTCAATTCATGCCTTAACTGCGTGTAGTGACAATGGGTCTGGATCCCAGAATGCAATCGAAACAAAGGATGTCGATACACCTGAATCTATGACAATTGTTTCTGAATCGTTAACACCGGAATATTCTGTTATCCCGATTCCGTTGGCTGAGGAAATCTCATCTCCAAAATTGGAATTTTCGGGATTGGCTTGGTACCAGGGGGATCTTGTGATCCTTCCCCAATATCCAAATGGAATACTGGGAACCGAAGAAGGGTTGATTTATGCAATTTCGGATGAAGAAGTAAGCCGAATAATTGTTGATTCAAATAGAGAAGCAGAATTTTATGAAATAAACTTTGATGATGGTGGATTAAGGCGGTCACTTAAGGGCTTTGAAGGCTTTGAATCAATTGACTTCATCGGAAATTCTGTTTACCTGACAATTGAAACCCATGGGGGAAGTCCGATGAAATCTTATTTGGTTAAAGGCAAACTTGAATTTAAAGATCAGAGGATTGAATCAATTTCTCTTTTTGCTAACAAAATTGTTGAACTACAGGTTCAAAACAATAACAGAAATGCCAGCTATGAAGCTATCACAAATGATGGAGAATATCTTTACGCACTTTTTGAACAGTATGGCTACGAACAAAATCTGAATCCTTATGTAATTAAATTAGACCAGGATCTGAATATAATCTCAGAATTGCCTATTGATCCGGTCAATTACCGTCTAACCGATGCGACTATAATCGACCAGGATGGGTATTTTTGGGCGATAAACTATTTCTATCCGGGTGATGAACACCTGAAGGTTACTTCAGACCCTATTTCGATGCGATATACATTGCCTGAAAGTCATCAGAAGTCAAAAAATGTCGAGCGTTTGTTGAAATTTGAAATGCGAGACGCTCAGATCTTCCTTGTTGATGAACCACCAGTTTATTTAAGTTTGCTTGAAAGTAAAGAAGCACGAAATTGGGAGGGATTAGCTGAAATACCTGGAATTGGATTTTTTATTATTACTGATTCATTTCCAGATTCGGTCCTTGGATTTATTAAGATACGGTAAAATTTATTTTACAACTTGTTAACCAATTGAAATGTGATATTTGACATCAAAACTGGAATTATTGTTATAATCTGATTTTGCATGATAAAGCATATGATCGGGAGAGGAGATCTCTTTGACTGAAGCGACACAAGGTGTTAAGCCAGGAAAGACCGTTACGACTTTACGTAGTCTTCGAACAAAAGAACAAATAACTGGCTATTTGTTCATATTACCAGCATTTTTTATTATTTTAATATTTGGACTTTTCCCAATTCTTTACTCAATTTACATGAGTCTGTTTAATTGGCGGGTTACCAAGGGCGCATTCATTGGTGGCAGAAATTACCTCCTGATTTTCGGAAATTGGACAAACTTGCTGATAACTCTGGTGGGAGTTGCATTGATAATTGCCGCATTTTGGATTTGGAGTAATGCCTTCAAATCTTTTAGCAAGGGTCAAACCTATGCCAAAATTGCAGCAGCGTTAGTGCTGATCCTGGGTGGTGTGGTTTTCGTTACCGGTTGGGGGCAGATGTATGAAACAGGTGACAAACTGTTCCTAAACTCCTTAATCGTGACGCTCTATTATGCTGTAGGAACTGTCCCAATGCAGGTTTTACTGGGAATGATACTGGCATTTTTGCTTTACCAGAATATTGTAGGGAAAGATCTTTTCCGAATGATTTATTTTCTTCCTTACGTTACGCCCTCTGTAACCTCAGCGGTTGTTTTCCAAATAATCTTTTCGAGAAGAGAAACTTCGATTGCTAATCAACTCATTGGATTCTTTGGCATCAGCCCTCAAAAATGGCGGTTTGAAAGTACTCCTTTATTAAATCTTTTAGGTGCAAACTTGTCCGGTTTTGTAGCTGGACCAAGTTTGGCATTAATTACCATCATGATTTATGGTATTTGGTCTTTTGTTGGATATAACACGGTTATCTTTTTGGCTGGTTTGGGAAATATACCCAAAGAAACTTATGAAGCAGCCGAAATTGATGGGGCAACACGTTCGCAAATGTTCCGTCATATCACAATGCCACTGCTATCTCCGACAACTTTCTATCTAACTTTAATTAGTTTTATTGGCACTTTCAAGGCTTTTAATCACATCTATGTCTTGAGAGAACCAAGTGCGGCTGATTCTGTTATCACTGCCAGTTTATTAATATTCAATAATTTTTACAGATCAAACCAATTTGGTGTTGCTACGGCACAGGCAATTGTTTTGTTCGTTGTTATTCTTGGTCTGACATTAGCTCAAAACAAGTTGATGGGAGAAAGAGTCCATTATGGATAAACCTGTTGTAACTTCGCCAACACCAAAAACAATTACACGTGGGAAAGCCTCAGCACAAACAATAATCGGTCGAATCCTTACTTATGTGGTTTTAATTGTTGGTGCTATTGTTTTCATTTTTCCATTCTTCTGGATGATTTCAACCTCATTGATGACCCGAGGAGAAACCGGTTTGCGGGTATTATTGCCAAAAGTTCCACAGTGGGTGAATTATATGAATGCCTGGAAACAGGCTAAATTTTCAAAATATATTTTGAACAGTACACTAATCACTGGCGGCACTTTAATTGGTTTACTTATAACTTCAATTTTAGGGGGTTACGCCTTCGGAAGGATTGATTTTAAAGGTAAGAATTTTTTGTTTGGGTTATTTCTTGCCACTATGATGATTCCAGAATCGGTAACTTTGATTCCAAATTACCTTTTGATCAGAGGTTCAATTATTCCTTTGCCTGGAGGAACGTGGCTAAATAGCTATTGGGCATTAACCGTGCCATTTATTGCCAATGCCTTTAGTATTTTCTTGTTGAGGCAATTTTTCGCACAAATCCCAAAAGAATTATGGGATGCCGCTCGGATTGACGGTGCAGACCATTTGAGGTTCCTGATACAAATAGTCTTACCGATTAGCAAGGCTCCTATTATGACCGTTTTGTTATTCGGTTTTACGGGTTCCTGGAATGCTTTTCAATGGCCACTTCTTGTAACCAGCAATGATAAGTGGCGTCCTATCATGGTTGGTTTGTGGTCATTTGTAACTGAAGCAGGTCCAGAAACGCACTTGTTAATGGCTGGTGCGGTGATTTCCCTGGTCCCGATTCTGATTATTTATTTTTTGACCCAAAAACAGTTTACGCAGGGGATAGCTACAACCGGATTAAAAGGTTAAGCTACGTTATAATGTAGGTATACGAGAATGATCTCGTTATCAATTTTCTACGATTCAAAATGGAGGTTTTGAAAAAATGAAGAGAAATCGGTTTAGTATTTTTGCAGTTCTTTTGATCGCAACGCTCGTATTGGGTGCTTGTGGCCAACAGAATGCATCCCAACCCCCAGCTGATGAAAATGCTGTGGATTGGTCCAAAGTCACCCCCGCGAGTGAAATCGTTTGGTGGCATCAACATACTGGCGAAACCCGCGAAGCAGTATTGAAAACTATTGTTGATGGCTTCAATGACACCGTCGGTAAAGAACATGGCGTTCACCTGACTGCAGAATATGCTGGTGGTTATCCTGACATTTTTAACAAAATGCTCGCCATCAAAAATACTCCTGATGTTCCTGACATCGTTGTTGCATATCAGAACCAGGTTGCGACCTACCAATTGGATGACGCGATCTTTGATCTGAACACTGTTATCAATGACCCTGTCTACGGTATGCCCAAAGAAGATCAGGAAGACTTTATCGATGCATTCTTTGCACAAGATGTCTTCCCTCTGTATGACAATCAACGCCTTGCTCTTGCACCCAACCGCTCGATGGAAGTCATGTATTACAACATGGATTGGCTGAAAGAAATGGGTTACGATGCACCCCCCGCTACCCCTGAAGAGTTCAGAGAAATGGCTTGTAAAGCTGTCGAACAACCCTTTAGTAAGGGCACCGGTGAAAAATCAATGGGTTATCAATTGAGCATTGATACCTCCCGTTTCGCTGCATGGACATTTGCTTTTGGTGGCGACATCTATGATAAAACTACCAATCAATACACATTGAACAGCGCAGAATCTGTTGCAGCCTTCGAATTCCTGCAAGGTCTGTTCAAAGACGGTTGTGCAACACTGGTTTCAGAACGTTATGGCGATCAGACCGACTTTGGTCTTGGCAACTTGCTCTTCACCATTGGTTCAAGCTCTGGTTTATCTTTTTACCCCGGTGTTGTTAAAGAAGGCGCAGATTTCGATTGGTCAGTTGGTGCTCTGCCCAGCGTTGGCACTCCTAAACAAAACATTTATGGTGCCTCTATCTCCATTCCTAAATCTACCCCAGAACGCGAATTGGCTGCATGGCTCTTCTTGAAATATTACACCCAACCTGACATTCAAAAGCTTTGGGCAGAAGAATCTGGTTATTTCCCTGTGCGCAAGTCAACTGCTGCTATGATGGACGAATATATGGCAGAAAACCCAACTTACAAAGCTTCCTGGGATTTGCTTGATTATGGATACTTTGAACCTGCAGTTCCTGGCTACGACTTTGTTCGGGAAAAGATCAATGTCGTTATGTCTGCTGTCGTTGAGAATTTGAACTTAGTTGTTAAGGACGAATTCGACGTCCTCAATGACGAAGCAAACGCAGAACTGGCATCCCAACTCGATCAACTTAATAACTAGATAGTTTTTTGTTAGAAACTTTGATGTTAAGCCCCCTTGCCCTTGCAGGGGGGCTTTTGATTTGCTATAATAACTTTGCATGGGGATGCCAGGTCTCGACGGGAGAGGCTGGTTCCGGATTGCGAGCCGAGAGGTGCCGACCTCGTAAAATCAGTACAAAACAACAAGTGCCAATCGCACAAGTTACGCTTCTCTTCCTTTAGCTGCATAAGCTAAATGACCGGAAGCTGACCTCCATTAATGAGGTCACGTCCCCTGAAGTCGTTTTTCTGACCGAATTCAGCAAGGATGTCATAGAAGTCAGAATGCTGAGTCAAAAGTCGCGATAAACTCAAAAGAGGATCATTGGATTCAAGCGAATAGTTTGCCGGTAGTTGCGCAGAACACCTTAAGGCGGACGAGACCAAATCTTCTGCTACGCTCGTAGAGATTCGAGAGCTTAATCTTTCGGACGCGGGTTCGATTCCCGCCATCTCCACCTCAAGCCCCCTGAATGGGGGTTTTTGATTGGGAAAAAGTGATATTTATAAATCAGGTGTCGTCGACTGTCAGAAGGAAACCGGGAGTATGGATTTCTGTTTGTGTTAAAATTAACGTATAACTTACCCCCTTTTTTAGATTCACATTTTTGTGAGGCGCTGTAATGAAAAGAATAATTACTGGTTTTTTGGTTCTTACCCTGGTGATGGCTACCTTTGCATCATGTTCCCCAATTTCCTCTGAAACCGGATCAGATATTCAATCTCAAACGATTTCACAGGTGATACCAAAAACAGAGGAGCCAATTGATGAATCAAGTGTCATGTTTACCGATCCACTGTTGGAAGCGTTGGTTCGTGCTGCAACAGGCAAAACCGAAGGTGACATCAGTCAGATTGAAGCAGAGGCTGTGACATATTTAAACCTGAACAACCAATGGCATAAAGAGTTGTATCCTGATCAGAAAATTGTAAATCTTCAGGGCCTCGAATACTTCAGAAATCTAAAAAGCCTTGATCTTTCGGAACATGACATTTCGAATATTGATGCCATTAGTAAATTAAGTGACTTAGAAGAATTGAATCTTTCAGGTAATCCAATTTCAGATATTACTCCGCTTTCTTCTTTGAAATCTTTGAAGATGTTGGTTCTGTCAGGTTGTATGGCTGAGAATTATGTTCCACTCTCAAATTTGGATAACCTTGAAATTTTGGTGTTAAATAATGCTTCCATTAGCGACGTGACAGTGCTTAGCTCACTAAAGAAATTGAAACAGCTATATCTGACTGGTTCTCAAATAAGTAATTATTTTCCGCTTGAGGAGATTTACCCATATTTGGAAATTAAAGATTTTACGTTAGAGCGCAGCCTCGAAGGTTTAGGTTTTCAGTTGGACAATGAAAATCAGGCTATTTTTGATAGTGAATCAGCCTCAATTCGAATTAATCACCTTGAATGGGGTCAACCTCCTGATGAATGGATGAATAATAGTGTAAGAACGGTTTTTGGGTCCGAAAATGCAAAAATTGATATCGGATATTACCCAGAATTTGATACATATGTGACGATGGCTTTTGTTGAAGGTGAGATGGTTTTAAATTATCTTTATTTTCGTTCGGATGAAAGCTATGGTTTTGGGCATGGTGATAGAAATAGCTCGGAAGAAACGGTGCTTGAAATCTTCCCGAATGAAGAACGGTCCGATGATATTCTACAAATTCCAATTCAAATTCATGAGAAAATTTTGACCGAAACTTTTTCTATGGATGCCCGGTCCCTTTTTGATTTGCCGTTCTCCGAAGAAGATGTGGTATCAGAAGGACAAGACACTTACGAAATGATTGGTTTTACTTTCCTTGACTACAAGGGAACTTACTATTATGAAGAGTTGAACCCTCACAAGTTTGAGCTTTCCATTCATAAAAGCCAATGGGATGAAAATGCACCAGAAGAAAACCGTGTGGATTGGAATATGGCTTTTATTGATTACGATGTCAACGACTATCTATTTCGTATTCTCTATTATGAGGCTGAGGGGAAATTTAATGTGTACATTGAGAGGGATGGTGCAGAAGCGGCCTTTGACTTCTACTCGGATTCTGATGATTATGGCTGGGAGCACCCTGATCTGCAAACAGCTCACCGACTTTTCAATGACTCCTTCGGGACGAAAGAAAAGGAAATGTACCACTGGCCAGCAGACTATCTTGAGTCTCTTCTCCAGGAACGTTTTGGTATGGGATTTAAAGCTTTATATGGCTTCTTCGATTAAGAACTGTTTGTGATTGCAAGGGGCTTTTAATTTAGAAAATTGAAGAATTATAGCTTTACCATTTTATTTAAATCATCCTCACTGATAACCTGAACTCCAAGTTCAAGTGCTTTGTTATATTTTGAGCCTGGGTTTTCACCAAGGAGGAGATAGTCGGTTTTTTTGCTGACTGATCCGACGACTTTTCCACCGTTTTGCTTTATCGAGGTTTCGGCTTGTTCTCTGCTAAGCGTGGGGAGGGTTCCGGTGATGACAAAACTCAATCCATCCAGAGGTAATTCACCGCTAAAGACCGGTGTGGCATTACTGTGGGGCCACAAGCCAATCGCTCTAAAGTTTTCCAATAGATTTTGGTTATCGGTTTCATCAAACCAGGCATGGATGTCATTTGCAACAACTTCACCGATTCCGTCAATTTCTTTTAACGCTTCGGGCGAGGCATGAGAAAGAGCATCAAGGTCACTAAAGTTTTCACACAACTTTTGAGCAGCAACTTCGCCAACCCCGCGGATGCCTAATGCAGTAATCAAGCGTACCAAAGATTGGCTTTTGGAAGCGTTGATCGTTTCAAGCAGGTTTTGGGCTTTTTTGCTGCCGAATTTGTCTAACTTGAGTAAATCTTCTTCCTTTAGCTGGTATAAATCTGAAGCGGAAGTGATTAACTTGTTCTCCACCAATTGTTGAACAATTTTCTCACCCAGTCCGCTGATATCCATCGCCGTGCGTGATGCGAAGTGTTCGATGTTGCGGCTGAGCTGAGCCGGACAAGCAGAATTGATACAGTAGTAAGCAACTGTACCTTCGTCTTTTTCAACCGGTGCTCCGCAAGAAGGGCAATAGACTGGCGGAAGGAAGGGAGTTTGATCTCCTTCGCGTTTTTCGGGTAAGGAAGCAACAATGTAAGGGATTACTTCCCCTGCGCGTTTGAGCAAAACGTGATCGCCGATCCGAATATCTTTCTCTGCAATAAAATCAAAATTGTGTAAGGTGGCTTGGCGGACGACTACACCGCCGATCTTGACCGGTTCGAGAAATGCCAATGGTGTGAGGGCACCCGTGCGACCGACATTGACCTGTATTTCCAGTAAAGTGGTTTCGACTTCTTCGCCTGGATACTTGTAGGCAATCGCTCCCCGCGGGTCCTTTCCAACGATTCCAAGGTTCTCATAGAGCTGGTGATCGTTAATTTTTATCACGATGCCATCGGCATCGTAATCCCAGGTGTGTCTCTTGGTTGATTGCTCTTCACATAGTTCAATCGCCTGCTGAATATTTGAGGCTTTCCAGTGCAACGGGTTGACCGGCAGCCCATACGATGCAATTGTTTCCAAAATGGCTTCCTGCGTGGGGGGCAGAGGTTCACTCGACTCGACAATTTGGTAAAGATAAAGGCGCAGTGGTCGCTGTGCGGTAATGGCAGGGTCAAGCTGGCGCAGCGAACCAGCGGCTGTGTTGCGGGGATTAAGATAAGCTTTTAGCCCTTT
>Ga0123334_1004522_pt1 | contig 14106 bp, 11 predicted proteins | sample BiotimSIPDNA_FD_89706 | JGI IMG/M metagenome (GOLD analysis project Ga0123334, IMG submission 89706) | Anaerobic biogas reactor microbial communites from Washington, USA - Biogas_R1 time_0 SIP DNA | ecosystem: Engineered > Bioreactor > Anaerobic > Unclassified | place: Washington, USA... | reverse complement strand
TTGAAGAAGAAGGCGTTTGGAAGCTTGATGATGAAGAGTTACTTGATTAAATAGGTATGAATTAGAAAAAAATCTCTCCGGTTCAATCTGTTCCAATCTGAGTCTACTATTCGAATGGCTGTCTCCAAATCACGGAAAACCACCTTCATTTTGACTGGGAAGCCATGATTACCGACGGCCATCTTCCGCCGAAAGCCTGAATCCGGAGAAAGAAAGCGCCAATCGCCTCATCCCGCGTTAGTTAATCGGTAATAGTAATAAGGCACCATCCCTTCTCCCATAATGATATTATTTATGAATGCCGGGAGAAGGGAATTGTTTAATTGAGCATTTAGTTGATAAAGCAAGTTTTAGTTGGCCTTTCTGGAAAGAGGGGCTAGAAATTTTAGTGTTTGTTGGTTTCCTTACCATCTTTGCAGAAATTTCTACCGAAACCAACTTTAAAACAGAGAAGGTGGTCGGAGGCCGGGTGAGTATAAAAGTCCGGAACTGGGCTCTTAAACCTTCAAGTAATATGGCGACTGTGTTATCAAGTAATTAGGTAATTATTTGATCCGTTTCAACTTTTGAACTTCCGTATCGGTTTCTTTGATTGCTTGCATTAATTGCTGATGGTCCTGTTTGTTATCGGTTTTAAAGGATTTAAATTCAATAGCAAGATTTGTTGCTTTATTTTCAAGGCTTTCCAACCTACGATTGGTTTCATTTCTAAAATCTTTTAATTCATCTTTTAAACCATCTAGGCCTTCGCCAAAAGTCCGAAACTGTGCTCGAAAATCTTCCAGCAAAATAGCTACTTTATTATCATCCATCAACTTCACCTTCTAAAAACTATTGGTATTTATTGTATCATAATAACGGTGATACAACAATCCTCGAAAAAGATTGAATTGGTCCCGGATAAGGACCATTCGACTTACCGGATCAATGAAAACATTAATTGGCTTAGGTTCTATAGAATTAACTCTTAGAAATATAGTATTCTGGAGGTGGTGATATGTTGGTGATTCGAAAAAAACCAAAACTATATTTGGATACTAACGTCATTAGTTTCTATTATGCCGAAGATGCGCCGGAAAAGATGGTTATAACCCGGAAATTTTTCGATCAAGAATTACCCGGTGGCGCATATGAAATATAATTATCGGCCCTAACGGTTCAAGAATTAGGAAGATGCAAAGATCCGGAGTTGCATTCCTGATTCTACCGAAGAAACCAACGAAGTCGGCGTCCAGTTTGTTGCAGAAGGCATTATCCCTGCGAAATACCAAGACGATGGGCTTCATTTGGCAATTGCATTATTGAATGGTATGGACTATATCGTAAGTTGGAATTTTAAGCATTTAGTGAAGCCAAAAACCAAGATGGCCGTAAGAGCATTTGCAATTAAGGAAGGATACAAACAGATCGAAATTATAACCCCCGAGGAGGTGGTCGAAAATGGAGAAGATTAACGAACCGAAATTGATTCGGGAATTGCACGAAATCCGGGCTGAACATTATGAAGAAACTAAACATATGACTTCCGAAGAACTTACCAAATCGATCAATGAGGAAGCCCGTAAGATTGCCGAGAAACATAATCTAAAATTTGAATTTGTTAACAGACATTAACCCGGAGATTCCGGGTTTTCTTTTTAGGCAGAAAGCGATGTTAGGGGAAGAATAAAAGGTTGTTACTCATCGATAATATTCTGGGACTCTATTTATTATCGATATTTTTCTCTGGTATGTAAGTGACTATTTATCTGGATAATAGTGTAATTTCATTTTGTCCAGGGGATGGCCCACAATCTTCCGAATGACTTTTTCGAGCAAAAAATAGTCCAGTGAATGCAAAAAAATGATTTACAACCCATCAAACCACAGATTAACATTACTCCCGAGGACGTATTTGAAAATTCATGCTTTTATTACCCGAATCCCGTCGTTTCTCATATTCTATTGTAGAAGATCTAAAACAGAGTGGTAGGGTGGGGACCTCTAATATGGAATTTTCGGAAGGCTCTGAGCGGCTAATTACTAATTTATTAAAGCATTACCCCAACATTGTCTCGTGCCTGGAACAGATTAAAAAGGCCTTCTTCATCCTCAAAGAAACCTTTACCGGCAAAGGCAAGCTATTAGTATGCGGTAACGGCGGAAGCGCGGCCGATGCCGAACATATCAGCGGCGAGTTCATGAAAGGCTTCTTAAAAAAAAGACCCTTATCCGATGTTTTGGCTAATAAAATCAAAGCAATGGGCGGGACTGCCGATTGGGTGGACCTACTTCAAGATAACCTTCCGGTAATTCCGTTATCCACCAATACGGCGCTAATCTCGGCGATTTGTAATGACCTTTCTTCGGAACTGATATTCGCGGAACAAGTCCTTGGTTATGGATTACCGGGTGACGCTTTGCTTGCCATCAGCACTTCCGGTTCGTCCACCAACGTGATCCGGGCGGTAATAGTCGCTAAGTCCCTTGGCTTAAAAACAATCGGCCTGACCGGCATTTCGGGTGGGCTTTTAAAAGACTTATGCGCGGTTACCATCCAAGCGCCGGCCGACGAAACATATCGGATCCAAGAATATCATCTTCCCATATATCATTTGCTAGCGGCAATACTTGAGGAGGAGCTTTTTTAATAGGCAGGCCCAAATCATGAGGCATGAGGTGTGATTTCTTTTTTTTAACCATTTTAGGCTTAGGAATTTCACGAAACTAGCCGAATAATATGGTGAACGTTATTCTCTTTGCTACGATGGAGGTTAAAGTTGTTTAAACGTTTCACCATAATTTCATTAGTTACCTTAGTGCTAGTATTCATTTTACAAACAGCGGTTTTGGCCGCGATTAATACCGGGATTGAATGGCAGTATCAAGACGATAATTTGTCGGCTGCCGCTTTGAGATTAAACTGTTACTTATCGGAGCGATGGACGGCCCGAGGGATTTATCAATGGGAAAACAAGGATTTATCAGCCGGTCTGACTTATCGCCAAAGCAAGGGGTGGCGAGTAGGTTCCTATGTTGGGATTGGATTTCGGGATCTCTTAAATGAAACCGCCCCGGAATATGACTTTGAAGAAAAAATAGAGCTGATCACCGGGGTAGAGATTAATCTTGGCAAGGAACGGGGCGGTCTGTCGCTAATAATCGAAGGACGGGCGGTGGGAAGCACTATCGCCAATGATTCCGACTGTGAAGCTTTAGACCCCATTATCAGTGTAGCCCTTAATTTTAGAATTCCTGGCGGTCAAGGAGGTAGAACCCGGGTTAAAGTTCCCGACAATATTAGTGAGTCTGATTTCGATCTTTTGGTCAGATTAGTTGCCGCCGAGGCCGGTGGGGAACCATATGAAGGACAAGTAGCTGTCGCGGCAGTTGTATTAAACCGGATGCGCAGTTATCAGTTTCCCGATTCATTACGGGGTGTGATCTATCAGCAAAACCAGTTTAGCAGTGTTCCGAAGTTGCCCTATATAGAGCCGAGCGAATCATGTCGCAAAGCGGTAGTAGACGCTATTAACGGTATCGATCCCAGTAACGGAGCTTTGTATTTTTATAACCCGGAGACTTCTTCAAAGGAAGGCATCAGATTTTTTAATTCGGCTAACCTTCGAGTTACCGCCCGAATTGGGAACCATGTATTTTTAACTGAGTAGTCCCCCCCTGGCCCGTCGGGGAAGATGAAAGGGTGTTAACTCTGTGTCTCTGCGCCTCGGTGGCAAAATCATCATTGGCCACAGAGAAATCGTTTTCTAGTGTCCGCTTGACCCACGTGAAATTATGAAAATGGGCTGACGTGGATCGACAAGCAGCGATAATATTTTCTAAGCAGTTGATTCCAGCGTAAAGATCTTATAATGAAACCCGGGGTTTGTCAGTAAACACCGGGTTTGTTATTTTATAGAAATCATCTTAGATTCATCCGCTTAGTAAGCCTAACACCGATTCAGGCTGTTGATTGGCTTGAGCGAGCATTGTTTGGCTTGATTGTAACAAAGTTTGGAATTTAACGTATTCCATCATTTCTCCAGCCATATCCGAATCCCGAATCCGGGACTCGGAGGCAGTCAAATTTTCACCGGCGACTCCTAAATTATTGATGGTATGTTCCAAACGGTTTTGGACAGCCCCTAGGCTAGCCCGTTGTGAAGATACTTTGCTAATGGCAATGTCTATAATAGTTATTGAACGTCCGGCGGATACCTTGTCGGTAGCAATTACCCGGTTGACTCCCAGCGCTTCGCTGTCCATGTTCCCAATGGCAGCGTACATCAAATGCATTTCATTAGGGCCGATCTGAAAGTTCAGTGAGTTATCGCTATATTTGATTATGGTTTCGAATGGAGTTGCAGCGCCGGTAAAGGTGAATTCTTTATTGACAATGTCAAAACCAACTGTAATATTGGCGTTGACATCGAACTTGACATCGATATTGGGATGAAGCATTCCCGATAGAATATTGTCGGTAATAAGTTCGTTAGCAAGAATGATGTTGCCGTTGGCATCAGTGGCATTAACCGTAAATTGGTTTCGGGAGGATTTTTGAATATCAGATAATCCAAAAGCGTTAATGATCTGCTCTCCGGAAGCCAATCTGAGTTCACCGGTGCGGCCGGCGATAGCTGAGCGAAAAACAAGGGTGCCGGCGACTGTTTCAGTTCCAGTTACATCTAGCGGAGGGCTAGGGACAAAAGAGACGAATTGATTAGGATCAGCGACATATTTTCCTTGGCCTAATTCATTGGCAATAGCGCCATTAAGTTTATCAATGGCATCCTGTAAAGTATCATCCCCAAATAAATAAACTACTGCTTGCTTGCCATCGCCTTGAAGCAAAGTAACGGGTTGGGGGTTATTGAGCAGGCATAAACCGCTATTATCCCAGAATTGGTCGATGTCTTTGAGTTTTGTATTGACAGTTGCAATTTCACTAGGAGTTGTGCCGTCGGTTCTGGTCATGAAAATATTGCTTAATTGAATTTGGGCTTGACCAGGATTGGTGGCGGTAATCTCCAGATGATATTCCATACTGCGGTTGGTAATCCCTTTTCTCGGGTCAACCATGGAGACACCGCTGCCGATGAATACTTGAGTATTGGTGCGGTCGGTGGATACAATCGCCCCGGTAGTACCATCCAGCAGGTTTTTATGGTTGAATTGGGTGGTATTGGCGATCCGGTCAATCTCATCCTTGATTTGGTCGATCTCTTTTTGGATGGCCATTCCGTCGCTGAAAATATAGGTTCCGGTTGCGGCCGCAACGCAACGTTCCCGCATTTGCTGGAGCATAGCGTGGACTTCGACCAATCCGCCTTCAGCGGTTTGAATAAGGGAGATGGCGTCTTGAGCGTTGCGGGAAGCTTGGCTTAAACCGCGGATCTGGGAACGCATTGTTTCCGAGATAGCTAAACCGGCGGCATCATCGGCGGCCCGATTGATCCGCAGCCCGGACATGAGTTTTTCCGCTTTTTTCATAATCGAATTATTGGCTGTCGTAAGATTCCGCCAAGCGTTAAGCGAGGATAGGTTATGGTTGATCCTCATGCAAATTCCTCCATGAATTGCATTTTCGGGTGTCCATACCCGAAGAAACTAACTAACTTCTAGATATGATTTCGTCAAAAAATCGAAAAATCTTTAGCGATAAAGCTAGCTAAATTTCGCCTCAGCCCCGGACGAACAGGGAATGCTACTACCGCTAACGCTACGTGGGGTGAGGCGATTTGCGTTCTTGAATAAACGGTATAGTCAGCTATAACATCCCCAAAATTATACTTGACAAAACTTGAATTCTATCATAACATTTAACTATGTTAATTAATTTTTTTTAATGATTAGGAAATACTGAATCGGAAAAAGGGGGATAACAATTATGAAGAAATGGGAATGCACAGTTTGTGGTTATGTTTATGATCCGGCGGTTGGCGATGGGGAAAACGGAATTGCTCCGGGAACTGCTTTCGAAGATCTTCCTGAAGACTGGGTTTGCCCCGAATGTGGCGTAGGTAAAGATATGTTTCAATCGATCTAAGTTGAGGTGGTCTCTTTGAAAACACATGAATTGGCTCCGAATGTCTGGTGGATAGGGGCGCTAGATCCTGATTTACGGGTTTTTGACATTATCATGCGCGCCGAACATGGCACCAGTTATAATTCTTACATTGTTAAAGGTTCCAAAGCAATAGCCGTAATCGAGACTGTCAAAAACGGCTTTTTCAACGAGTTTCTCGCTAATATCAAGTCTCTAGCTGATCCCACCCAAATAAAATATATAGTTTTGAACCACATGGAGCCGGATCATTCCGGTAGCATTGGAGAACTCTTGAAGGTCGCGCCGGAAGCGAAAATTGTCGTTTCCAAAACCGGAGAACATTTTATTAAAAATATCATGAACTGCGAACCAAATCTGATTAAAGTCGGGGACGGCGATCAGATCGATCTGGGTGGGAAGACTCTTCAGTTCATTACGGCGCCTTTTTTGCATTGGCCGGACAGCATGTTTACTTATTTGACCGAAGATCAAATTTTATTTGACTGTGATTTTTTGGGATCTCATTATGCCGATCCGCTGCTTTTTGGGGATCTTTCTTCCGACTTTTTTAATGATTTTAAATACTATTTTGACCATATTATGCGGCCTTTTAAACGGTATGCGCTCCAGGCAATCGAAAAAATCGAAAAATATCCGTTAAAAATCGTCGCTCCGGGACATGGCCCAGTACTTCAACAGGATATTCAGAAATATATCCAATGTTATCGGGACTGGTCTACCGTCAATCCGGAACAAAAGCGGGTGATTATCGCCTATGTATCCGCTTATGGCAATACTGCCAAATTAGCGGAGACAATAGCCTCCGGAATCGGAGAAGCCGGTATTGAGGCCGAGGTTTATAATTTAGAGGAGACTGCTCCAATTGATTTGGTGGCTAAGATTGAAGGGTCAAAAGGATTGATAGTGGGGTCTCCTACTATTAATGGCGATGCCGTGAAACCGGTCCATGACCTATTAAGTAGTTTAGCGACTATCAATTTAAAGGGAAAAATAGGAGCGGCTTTTGGATCTTACGGTTGGAGCGGGGAAGCAGTCCCTAATCTGGAAAGTAGGTTGGCGGCTATAAAATTTAAGGTAATCAACTCCACCGTGAAACCGGTATTAATCCCGACTGAAGACGATTTAAAGAATGCTGTGGAGTTTGGAAAAGCGTTTGGACAAGCAGTTCTTGCCAGTAGTACTTAGAAGATAGGAGACAGAAGACAGGAGACAGAAGACAGTTGCGCAAGGGACTTTTGGGTCTAGCAAAGCTTTTGCTTTTATTTTACTGGCTCCTGACTTCTGATTACTGTCTTCTGTCTATATAAACATTGCTATCTTCGATTCCAGCGCGCTTTGGAGAAAAGCATCGGCTCCAGCCAGTTCGAGCCGCTCGTAAGGGATTAGTTCTTCCGGTTTAATTCCTAATAATTTGAGAGATGCTTCACAGGCAATAAAACGGATTTTGCGTTCCATCGCCATTTTAAATAGATCTTGAGCTGTTTGGCCGTTTTTTTGGCGGATTAATTTTTTTAGCAACCAAGGGCCGATCCCACAGAAATTGAACTTGGAAAGGCCGATTTTTTCGGCTCCGATTGGCATCATCCCTTTGAAAAGCTTTTCGAGAAAAAGGTCACTCCCGGAGTTTTTTCGACGAAGCAGGCTAATGCCCCAGAAAGTAAAGAAGATGCTAACCTGCATTCCATTACCGGCGGCGCCATTGGCCAGGGTTAAGGCGGCCATTGCCTTATCGAAATCCCCGCTAAAGAGGATCAAACTCATTTGCTCGGGTTTTGATTGGACCATATTTATAACCTCCGGAGTTTACGAGAAACCTAAAGATATTGTTTCAGACTAAAACCAGATTTAGACTGGTAGTTGTTATCAGATGTTGAACAGTCGCAAGTCGAACAGTCGAAAGTACAATACCCTTAATAATCAATACGATCAGTATTTGGATCTGGGGTTTTGAAACTTTAGACATTAGACTTTTAGACATTTAGACTATAAACTTCAGACATTTAGACTATAAACATTAAAAAATGGTGAGAAGATGCTTACTTTTAGAAAAATAACGTTCGATGATAAATCGAGTTTTGATCGGATTTTAAATATTATCCAGCCGGAAACTTCAGATTTGACTTTTACTAATCTGGTGATGTGGCAGTTTAATTTTGGGCTTTTAGTTACTTATCTTTCGGATTTGGATTATTGGTTATTAATAGCCAAGCCGTCCCATCCCAAATGGAAACCTTTTTTCTTACCTCCTGTCGGTGACTGGAATAATATTGAAGCTTTAAAGGAAGTTTACCGTTTGATGAAAGAAACCGCCGGGGCTGAAAAATTTGAGTTTCAGTTGCGACGGATTCCTCAACAATTAGCCTCGGCCATCCAGCAAATCGATCCGGGACTATCGACAAAATTGGAGAAGAATACTTCGGATTATTTATATTCTGTCGCTGATTTGATTAATTTGGCAGGACGGAAATATCACAGTAAGCGCAACCATCTGAACAAGTTTTATCGTCAATATAATTGGGAATATCAAAAAATGACTCCGGAGTTGGTTGAAGAGTGTCTTAATTTGGCCACGGATTGGTTTGATGTAAGGAATCCGGAACCAGCTAGCGAGAGTGAGGCGATGGCTATTGCTTTAAAGAATTTTGATTTTTTAGGGGTTACCGGGGCAGTGCTGAAAGTCGATGGAGTGATTCAAGGGATTACGGTCGGCGAAAGGTTGAACCGGAATATGGTGGTGATCCATATTGAAAAGGCCAATACGGAGTTTGACGGAGCCTATACCGCAATAAATCGTGAGTTTGCGGCGAGGGAATGGGCGGAGATGGAGTTTATCAATAGGGAAGAGGATATGGGTATCGAAGGATTAAGGAAGGCGAAACAGTCTTATTATCCGGTAAGGATGGCGGAGAAGTTTACGGTGGCGGTGAAGCCGGTGTGATAAAGCTGTCTGTTATAATTGTGTTAGTAGTGTATCTTGTCTAAAACAAGGTTTTCGGTAGACAGGATTAACAGGATTTATCAGGATTTTTTATAATAATTCCTGCCCGTGAATGGGTTGGGGATTAGTTTATAGTCCCTTATAAGGTTGCGAGTCCCACAAAAAGAGCGAATAGCTCTTTTTTTTGTTTGGATTGATTTTGGAATATCGGCCATAAGCTTTAAGTTTTCATAAAAATTAAAATTGGATAAAAATTTTATTAAGTTATAGAAGGATTTTCCAAACGTTTAGGGAATAGAAGTAAATTTTTTATGTTACTTCCGGTACAGGAAAATGATAGAAGGTTGACAATATTTAATCGGGGTGGTTGGGATGGTTCGTGAGAGAATGGTAAAAGTGATGTTTTCGGTTTTATTGTTAATCGGTTGTTTAGGTTGGCTGTCGCATGGGGCTTGGGGAGCTACGGAAATTGGAACAGCTACAATTACGGAGGATACCGTCTGGGGTCCGGAAGGGAGTCCTTATATAGTTCAAAGGTTAAGTATTAATCAGGGAGTCACTTTGACATTGGATCCCAGTACTATCCTTAAATTTCGCTCAAATGGCTTCATTGATATTTTGGGACGACTTAATATTAATGGAAATGATCAAGATTTAGTAATCCTAACATCCTATTATGATGACACGGCAGGCGGGGATACCGATGGTGGCACAACATCACCGAATAAAGGCGATTGGGGAGACTTGAATATTGCTGCCGGAGGTGAATTAGTCTGTAATTATGCAAAAATCGTATATGGTGGTCATTATTCTGATAAGTATCGTTATCGTTATAATTCAATTACCATTAATAATGGTGGTAAAGCTGGGATTTATGATTCGGAGATTAGTAATTCATATTGGGTTGGAATCAAAAACAGCGGCGATCTGCTCGTAGAACGAACAATAATCAGCAACGGAAACACTGGTTTAGATAACATCAAAAACGCGGTTATCCGGGGAAGTAAACTTACCGCTTTGGATACCGGCGTCAAGATTTCCGGCGGGCAACTTGACCTTACCGGGTCAACCATTGAAAACAATAAAGTAGGGGTCAACTACACTTCTTCCGCTACTTTACCTTACATCCGCGAGAATAACTTCATTAACAATCAGACCGCTGTTAAAAACAATAACTCCAACATTACCCTTGATTGCACTTGGAACTATTGGAACCATGAAGGCGGCCCCAGTACTCTTTTGAATAATGTCTGGACGGACTTAGGTGACCGGATCGAAGGTAAGATTTCCTATGAACCTTGGTATACCTCGAAAGTAACCGGTGGTGCTGAGCCGGTTCGGATTAGAATCGAAGGAATTATTGAAGGGGCTAAAATTAATACTGATCCGGAGATCAAGGTTATCGTTAGCGACGGTGTTTTGATCGGTACTTATTTGGATGGGGTCGCTTGGTCGCCGGGGGACGCGATAACCGAAGGGGCGCATACTTTCAAAGCGGTGGCTGAGAATTTTGAGCAACAGCAACGGATTGTTGAGATTAGTTTTTCTCTAGACAAGACGCCTCCTAGGGCGGTAATCGACAACGGCGCCATAATTCAGGCTACTACTAGTAAGGCAATATCAATTTCAGCGCTTCAATCGACTGATAATAACAACACAATTTCTTCATATACTTGGACTTTTTCCGATACCGAACAACAGTATAATGGGTCCACAATTTGGCGGACTTTCACCACAGCAGGCGAATATACGGTAACACTGGTTGTTAAGGACAATCATGGTAATGAATCGGAACCTGTGGAGGCTCGGATTGTGGTTGGCGATGCGCCGGTGATTGAGATCAGCGGGGTTGAACACGGGGGCAGGTATAATCAGGACTTGGAAGTCGGCATTGCCGTGACAAACGGCGCTTCGACCGGGATTACCCTCAATGGAAACGCGCTCTCCGAAACCAGCTTTACCGTTAGCGTTGAGGGTTATTATACATTGGTGGTGAACGCCCAAAATGAGAGCGGGATTACGGCTACTAAGACAGTTTCCTTCCGGTTGGACAAAACTCCGCCGGTTGCCAAGCTCAATCCGGAACGGACGGTTTACGCTGACGACGAGATTATTTTAAACGGGGGATTATCCAGCGATATTTCCGGTATTGCCGAATATCTTTGGAGTATCTCGGGAGATTCCGACACCTATGAGGGTTATACTGTTAAAAAGATTTTCAACGAACCCGGCGATTATTCCGTCAGTTTACAAGTGTGTGATAATTGCGGAAATTGGAGTCTGACACCGTCGGTGATGACTTTGCATGTCATCGAACATTCTGCGGAGGTAACATTTAACGGGGTTAATGATGGACGAAAGTATAATCAGCCGGTACAAGTCGAGATTATCGTTAAATATGGTTCAATTAAGTCATTAACTTTAAACGGACAAGAGTGTCCGACCAACTTCTCAGTTAATGATGAAGGCGATTATACCCTCAAAGTTGTTGCCGTAGGGGCTGATCAGGAAGAAAAAACTTTTATAGCCCGCTTCTCGATTGACAAAACTCCTCCGGTGGCTTTGATTGATCGTTCCGTTCCGGTCCAAGGCTATGACGATAACCGACCGGTTGCTTTTAACGCCGGTCAATGCGCTGATAACACCGGAATAGTCACCTATGAATGGAGTTTTTCCGATCGCGAACAGAAATATTTCGGAAAGAGCGTTAGCCGGGTTTTCAGCACGTCCGGAGAATTCATCGCGACTTTAGTGGTAATTGACGGCTATGGCAACCGATCAGTTCCGGATTATTTGAATTTCGAGATCAAGAGCAAGGGAAACACCGCCATCACAATTGGTGGTGTTGAAGACAACGGAGCTTATACTCAAAGTGTCCCAATTCAAGTAACGGTTGAAAATGGAACGCTGAAACGGATTGTCTTGGACGATCAGGAGCAGACCGATACCGGCTTTACAGTTTCCGGTGAAGGAATACATACTTTAAGGGTTGAGGCGATCAATGAATCCGAATATACAACAGTCAAAGGCATCAGATTTACAATCGATACCATTCCTCCGGTTGCTATGGCTGTTGCGAACCGAATAATCACCGAAGGAAAAACTCTTACCTTATACGGAAGCGGCAAAGATCACAGCGGAATTTCCGAATATAAGTGGATCTTCTCCGATGGACAAGAATTTTTCGGCCAAACCTTTACTAAAGAAAACTTATCGCGTGGAGAATATACCGCTAGCCTCTTTGTTAAGGATGGCTGCGGCAACTGGTCCGTCGAGCCGGCAATGGTAAATATTATGGTTAAACTCCGTCCGGTCCAACTGGAGATCACCGGAGTCAAGCCGAATATGTATACCAATCAGGATGTGACTATCGGAGTTAAGGCTACTTATGGGACGATAGCATCAATAACCTTAAACGGCGCGCCTTACGCGCCCGATACGGTAATCTCCGCCGAAGGGAAATACACTTTGGAGATTGTAGCGTTTAATGAAGCCCAGGAAGAGACCAGGGGAAGCCTTGTTTTTAATATCGATAAAACCGCTCCCGTCGCCAACGCCGGTCCGGATCTAAAATGTTTTAACGATGGAGAAGCGGTTACTTTCAAAGGATTGGAATCCCAGGATAATCTGGGAGTGGCCAAATTTGAGTGGAGCTTTTCCGATGGGAAGAAGCTGCAAGGGCCATTGGTTTATAAAGGATTTACCCAGCCCGGTACGTATACAGTAACTTTGGTAGTCACCGATATGGCCGGAAATGTGTCCCAACCTGATACTTGCCAAATTGAAGTGACGGATATGGGCAATACTGAAATTTTAGTAACCGGGGTTGAGCCTAATGGTCGCTACAATCATGATGTATCATTACAAGTTCAGGTGTTGGAAGGAACCTTACAAAAATTCCAAATCGATAAAGAGATAATCCAAGCCTCAACCGCCACCATTACTTGCGATGGTTGGCGCCAAATTGAGATTGAAGCTATCAGTCCTACCGGATATGTTTTGACTAAGCGCTTCAAGATCGGGATTGATAAGACGGTTCCAGTGGCCGACGCAGGCGGTGACCGCCGGGGATACATTAATCAGCCGGTCTATTTCGATGGAGGTTTCTCCAGCGATAATAGCGGGATTGCCGAGTTTATCTGGGAGTTCTCCGATGGAGCGACCGCAATGGGACGAACGGTTCAACATAGTTTTACTCAGAAGGGGATCTATTACGCCGATCTTAAGGTAAAAGACGGTTTCGGCAATTGGTCGCCCCAGTCCAACCGGGTTCAGGTTGAAGTCCGCGATCCAGGAGAACTTTCAGTGCTGCGGATTGCGGTAAAGGACCAAAGCCAGCGTCCGTTAGTGGACAGTATTATAATTATTGAAGATGTAAGTGGTAAACAATTCAAACAGGTAACTGATGATCAGGGATTCGCCACTGAATTGTTGGAACCTAATGATTATAAAATTTATGCCTACCAACCCGGTTATAAAACGGATACCAAAGAAATAACAGTCGGCGAACGGGTAAATCTGGAAGAAAGCTTCGTTTTGGAACAAGGTTCGGATGTTATTACATTAGTAGAAAGCCGTCAGTTGGATCTGGATGAAATCAAAGCATTGGGAATCGACACCTCCCTCCCGGAGAACCGGTTTATCTTTAAATTTACTTTTAAAGTGGGCTATCAGGAATTGCCGCTTGAATATCTGTCAAACGGGTTAAATGAAATATCAAAAATTGAGAGTGAAGAAGATAATACTGGTAAAGGATGGGAACTAAAAGGTTTTGGCGACGGTGAATTCGATTTATTCGGGCATGTATCCGTCATTATTCGAGGCACGGCAAGTGTTTTGAAGGAGTTTTATGAGTTAAAGATGACGATTGCCAATGGGGCCGATGAATCCGTGTCGCTGGATTCGATTTTACTTAATTTAGACTTGCCGCAGGGTCTGGCGTTGGCTCCAATACCGGAATCTCGGCAAATTACCAACGGCGATATTATCAGAAAACAATCGTGTGCCCAGGAAAGGCACTCATAGCTAGCCGGGGAAGGACCGGCGGCACTAAAAGGCAGGAGGTGCATAGCACGGATGGCGGCGGTTAGGGAGACCGAAACGCCGAAGCCCATCGACAAAG
>Ga0123334_1004516_pt1 | contig 14113 bp, 15 predicted proteins | sample BiotimSIPDNA_FD_89706 | JGI IMG/M metagenome (GOLD analysis project Ga0123334, IMG submission 89706) | Anaerobic biogas reactor microbial communites from Washington, USA - Biogas_R1 time_0 SIP DNA | ecosystem: Engineered > Bioreactor > Anaerobic > Unclassified | place: Washington, USA... | reverse complement strand
TCCTGAAGATATGCCTCTAGAAGGAAGATTTCAAGCCTGCAAAGTTGAAATAAAAAGTGAGAGATCTTTTCCTGCATGGGAATCTGTATATATTGATGAGTTAAAACTCACAGAGGAAGAACAAGATGCATATTTTGACTTTTGTGAAGAACAGAATGAGGATTCAATTATAAATAAAATTCTTGGGCATCCTGATCAAATACAAGGAGATATGCAGCTAGAATGTCAATTAGTTTCTAATGGTTTGTATTGTGGCGATGCGTCTGGCTACAACGACCCAAAAAGACAAGAACTTGAGAAAGGTATGAAAGATTGGGGATTACTTCTCCAGATTGACTCAGATGAAAACAGTGGAATGATGTGGGGAGACGTTGGAAGGCTTTATTTTTGGATTAAGGCCGATGACTTAGCAGAAAAAAGGTTTGATAAAGTATGGATGAACTTACAATGCTCATAAAATTCTTGAAAAGATATTATTAGGTGAGCCAAGCCAACTACATATAACAAAGCATTGCAGGCTCGCTACGCTTGACCCAAACCTTTTCGCCAAGTGCGAGCACTAAGGCTCAAAGGCTTCTGCAATGCGGGGACGTTCTCCAACATACCGGACCTGGCCAGCCCTTCCTGGGCACGGCCATATCGGAGCAATTCAAAGATGTCTTGTTTTGGAATGAAAGATTAATAACGTAGGCCAAACTGATAAAGAAAAAGGAATGGCATGGTAGAGTTTCTAATTGAATTTGTTTTTGAGTTTATCGTCGAAGTAGTTGGTCAGTGTATTGTTGAACTCGGGATTGATTTAGGATTTGGGAAAATCAAGAAAGCGTTAGTAGAAACTCCGGTAGAAAAAAAGGAGATCAATCCTGTTGCTTCAATAATTGGCCTATTGATTTTGGGATCATTATTTGGTCTGGCCAGCATCTGGGTATATCCTGAACCCATTTTTTCAAAAACCAAAATGTCAGGAATCGGAATAGTAATCTCATCAATAGCCACCGGGTTGCTTCTACAGTTATATGGGGATCGACGGAGAAAAAAGGGGAAAGAGACTTCTTATTTCGGGACTTTTTGGGGTGGTTCATCTTTTGCATTTGCATGGACATTAGTGAGATTGTTAGTGATTGGAAAATAGCCGACCAGCCAACCATCCATGATTCGGCTGTCGTGTAAGTGAATAACCGCTGCCCAGGTCAGATACGTCGTGTAACAGCAAGGGTTCCCGCTTCGGGCGCGGCAAGAAATGTCACGAAGTTGTTTCAAAGAAGAGTATTCAAGTTGAATCGCGCCACATGCCTTCGCTAACCGAGTCGGCGGGAAAGTGTTTCTAGTAGTAGGCCGCCTTGTAAGCTCAGGCACGTCGGGAACCCGCGGACGTTAGCTGCAATTTGCTTGCCGTGTTTTAAATTTCAGAAAAACATGCCCACGAGCCCGCCCATCCATGGGCGGATTTAAAAACCAGTATTAATCGGGGTAACTTTGAATATTTTGTTGAATAAAGTATAGAATACAGATATAATGTAATTACAAAGTAATAACTATATGAGGTGAAATTTATGGAGATAGATGTTATTAAAATTGGGAATTCCAAAGGGATTCGTCTTCCTCTACCAATTTTAAAACAATGTGGTATTGACTCAAAAGTAGAACTAGAGATTGACGATAATCGCATTATAATAAAACCTGTAAAAACCCCCCGCCAAGGCTGGGATGAAGCTTTTGAACTCATGCATAAAAAAGGTGACGATTCCTTATTGGTAGAGGAAGAAATTGATAATGATACCTTGGAGGCATGGGATGAGCGAAAGAATTGAACAATACTCGGTTTATTGGGTAGATTTAAATCCTACAAAGGGTTCTGAAATCAATAAGACTAGACCTTGTGTAGTTATATCACCCTTAGAAATGAATAATCATCTCCAAACGATCATAATTGCACCGGTAACAAGTCGAGGTAGAGAAGGATATCCTACTCGATTGAGATTTAAGGTTAAGACAATAGAGGGCTGGATTGTACTAGATCAAATTCGTGCTATTGATAAAACAAGATTATGTGAAAAGATCGGAAATCTAAGCACTAAAGAAGTTCAAATAGTGAAAAGTATCATTAAGGAAATGTTGGTAGATTAGTAGTAGTAATTAACTGGTCACTAATCAGTTAAGAATTTATTTGATTTTTGGGAGTAAAGACTGTCCGCTTTCGTACATCCATGTACTTCAGCTTTGCCAATGGGCAATTGAAAGAAAAAACACGGCAAGCAAACACTACGGCTTTGCCTTGCCCTTCGGGGCAGCTAACACCGCATTGCCGCTTCGGGTCGCGAAAAGTAAATTCAATGATGTCGGACAAGTAAGCTAATCAAGGTGTAGACGCGACCACATCGATTCGCTAACCGAGTCGGCGGGGAGAGCGGATTCGAAGAAGAATGCCCGCCCTGTAAGCTCATCGACGTCGGTAACCCACAACGTTATCGGCAATGCGCGAAAAAGATGTCTCCGTGACCGTCCGGGTCGCTTGGTGTGAAATGGAGTAAATGAATGGAGGATGAATATGGATAAAGAGTATTTTACGAATTTTAGTTTTTCTGACTTTTGGGACGATGATCATTATTCTCTAGAAAATTATGTAGAAGAAACACCTTCTGATGAATTAATAAAATCAATTGAAAAAGAGCTAGGTTATAAATTACCCAATTCATATATAGCTATGATGAAAATGCATAATGGCGGAATGCCTCTTAAAACATGTTTTCCAACAAAGACTCCTACTTCATGGTCTGAAAGTCATGTTGCAATCACAGGTATTATGGGAATCGGAAGAAAAAAAGACTATTCTCTATGTGGAAGTATGGGCAGTCAATTTATGATTGATGAATGGGGTTATCCCAATATTGGAGTTGTAATTTGTGATTGTCCGTCAGCGGGGCATGATGTGATTATGCTTGATTATCGAAAATGTGGAAACTATGGAGAACCTGAAGTGGTTCATGTAGACCAGGAATGTGATTATAAAATTACTCCACTTGCAAAAGATTTTGAATCATTTATTTTCGGATTACAAAATGAATCTAACTTTGATGAAGATTGAAGCTATTAGTATTGATGTTTAAATTTGGTACAGTTTTGTGACAGATAAAAACATGTTTCTTAGGTATTGGGTAAGGTCAGTTTGAAAGTAGTCGTCCTCCATGACGACTTCAAAATTGGGCCGACCGCACATCTGATATCACCGCGTTACTGCTTCGGGGCGCGATATTCGAAGAAGCTGACTCAAAGAAGAAAGCTGAATCATGAGGTTTTTTCAAGAAGCAAATACATGGTGTTGTCGCGCCTACATCGATACAGCTAAGTCGAATACACTAAGCTGTATCGACGTCAGTAACGCGGGGACGATATGCAATCGACCATTAGACGTAAAGAGGAAAAATTAAAATGATAAGAAGTGAAATAGCACGGAATCTCTCTATCGCCTTGATATTCGTTGTATTATTAGTGGTTGTGACTTCATGCATAAGTTATACGCCCAAAATTTACAATGATAATGGCATATCTGAATTTAGGGAAATTGAAATTGGTGATGTTTTACAAACTATATTAATAAGAGGAAATGACCAAACAAACCCTATCTTACTATATTTGCATGGAGGGCCAGGAACTACAGAGTTAATACCATTTAGAATGTTTCAATCTGACCTGGAGAATTATTTTACCGTTGTTACATGGGAACAAAGAGGTACAGGAAAGTCCTTTTCTCCGAAAATACCCTTAGAAACAATGACAATTGATCAATTTATTCATGATACACATGAATTAACGAATTATTTATTGAAGGAATTTAATCAAGACAAATTATTGATCGTGGGTCATTCATGGGGATCCGCTCTTGGACTTTTAGTTGTTAGCAAATATCCAGAATTGTATTTTGCTTATGTTGGTTCAGGTCAAATGGTTAATCAAAAAGAAGGGGAAAATATTTCATATCAACATTTAATCACAGTAGCACGTGAAAATAAAAAAGCATATGATGAGTTGATCTCGCTGAACAAACCTGAGCCATACTTAGCTATTGATGAAAATGATATTTGGTTTGAGAAAATAAAGGTACACAGAAAATGGCTGGTAAGATTAGGGGGAGAAATCCACAATCAATACGACTATTCGCTATTATTCAATTTAAAAACATTTCTGGCTCCTGAATATACTTTATTTGATTTCATCAGGTTTGGGCGAGGGAGTATTTTTTCATTAAAAACAATGTGGCCACAAATAATGGAATTAGATTTCTTTCTGCAAATTCCAGAAATTAATCTGCCTATTTTCTTCTTACAAGGTAGACATGACTATAACACCCCTTCAACATTGGTAGACAGCTATTACAATCAAATAGTAGCACCTGAAAAATTTCTAATATGGTTTGAAAATTCAGGTCATCACCCAATGTATGAAGAGCCCGAAAAGTATAGCAAATTCTTGATAGAAAATGTTTTACCAAGAACCAAATAGTCTTGCTGGAAATGGTCGACTGCATATAACACGGCGTCATGCGCGGCGCTCCCCTTGGTCGCTTGGGCTTCGCCACATTTTCACCTTCGCTACGCTACGATGAAAACGTCGCATACGCCGGGAACGTTAGTTGAAATACTCTTAAAGAGGGCCAATAGCGGCTTCCATGGCCGCTCTGAAAACCAAAAACCGAAAGGGGAAGTAATTTGGGTACAACTTTTAGAATGATTCCCGACCAAGCTTTTGGAATTAAACCTATTGTTGTTTTGCCTTCATCCTTGTAATCACGCCAGGTGAAAGTCACCCGGTCATCTTGAAGATTAACAATTCTTTGATTGGAGATCGCCACTCGGTGCGTATACCGGCCAAGATAACGAAGGACATGCCAAGGACTTTTAAAAGGTTTCTTGCAATAGACCACCCAATCTTTTTGATACAAAGCATCAACTAAGTTTTGAAACTTAAGTTTTCCGGATAAAGGTTTAAGCTTACCGCAAAACCGGAGTTCGCCATCTTGGTATGCTTCTTTCAAAAAAGCCAGGAACTTACCGCGATATTTCCGGGATAAGACCTTAACCGGAATAAAGAACTTTTCACGCGAGGATATCCTGCGGGTTCCGTGAAAGGACAACCCTCCGCCGGGAACGATGCAGTGGACGCTCAAAACCCTGGTTTGGACTATTTGTCAACAATTATTTAGAATTTGACTCAGTCCTTTATTTCATAGCTCTTTATCGATATTTTCAAGGTGCGAAAGTTGAGTTATTATATTAAAGAAATAGTAAAATAGAAAGAGTGTAATAATGATGAGCAAATTTATAGATCTAAGCCAGGATATAATCGATAATATGATTGTTCATCCCTATGATGATAAAGTCAAATTGTATCAGGATAAATATCTAGAAGAGGATGAGTATAATAACTTTAGATTAGAAATAGGTATGCATGTTGGTACTCATATAGATACACCGATGCATTTAACAAATAGCAAAACATTTATTAGTGAGATACCTTTAGAAAAATTTGCTGGAAAAGGATGCTTGCTTGATGTTAGAGGCGAAAGAATAATTGGCTTTAAAGAAGAATACACGGATGTCGTTAACGAAAACGATATTGTAATATTGCTTACAAATCATAGTGATAAATATGGAACAGAAGAGTATTATACCAATCATCCAGTAATTAATGAAGATTTAGCTGATTTTTTTGTTGAAAAAAATATAAAAATGTTAGGAATGGATTTACCTTCACCGGACAAGTACCCCTTTGAAATACATAAAAAAGTCTTTAAGAGTAACATATTGATAATAGAAAATTAAACTAATTTATCAAAATTAGTGGGTATTAGTGATTTTAAAATAATTGCATTTCCTTTAAAGATTAAAGCTGAAGCATCAATAGTTAGAGTTATAGCAAGTATAGATGATGGTTTGGAATTGGTCTTGCCGTAAACAATAAAAAGTAACAAAATAAAGGTGAAATAAAGAATGCTAGAAAAAATGAGTGATTTTTTTGCTGCTCGAGTTAATGATTACGATAACCATATGATTAACAACGTAATTGGATGTAAAGAAGGTTATAAAAAAATGGCAGAATTATTACCAGGGTCGGTAAGTAATATTTTGGACCTTGGTTGTGGTACTGGTTTAGAGCTTGATGAAATATTCAAAACTCATCCCACTATTAAAGTAACTGGGGTTGATTTAACAAAAGCAATGCTGGATGTATTAAAACAGAAACACCCCAACCAAAAATTAACGATTATCCATGCAAGTTATTTTGATTATGATTTTGGAATAGAAAGGTTTGATGCAATAATTTCTTTCCAAACTATGCACCATTTTTCCCATGAACAGAAAATCAAGCTATATTCAAAGGTGTATTCGGCCCTAAAGCCGGGAGGAAACTATATTGAATGCGATTATATGGTAATTGAACAGAAAGATGAGGACTTTTATTTTAAAGAAAACGAGCGAATTCGTAAAGAAAAAAATATTGTGGATGGTGAGTTCTATCACTATGATACTCCCTGTACGATAGATAATCAGTTAAAGATGCTTCGAATAGCTAAATTTGAGAAAGCTGAAATGGTCTGGAGAAAAGCAAACACAACTATGATTGTTGCCGACAAGGCAATCAAATTTTCCTTGTAAGCTCAATGACGACGGCAATGCTAAACTTTTAAGAGAACTGAAGGCGCTACCATCCATAGCCGCTTCAATTTGAGCCAATGTACTATTCTCCAGATAACAAAGAGCTGCTGACTCTGGGCCGGTTAGTGATTAATCTAGGCAAATATATGCAACAGGCGACTTTATCGTAACAATGAGGCAAGACTGTATCATCCAAATGCGGGTTTCCAGAAGAATGAAACAAAGATCGAAGCAATAGAAGGAATTAAAGAATTACTTGATGAACTAAAGCAGCATAAAATTTTTACAGCAGTGGCATCTTCTTCACCTAAATTTTTTATTGAAACTGTATTAGAAACCCTAAGAATACGAGAATATTTCAAAGAAATTTTGAGTGGTGAAGAAGTTCAAAGAGGAAAACCTTACCCCGATATTTTTTTAGAAACTGCAGAAATGTTAAGAGTTAATCCACAAGAATGCGTAGTCATTGAGGATTCTACAAACGGTATAAAAGCTGCTTTGGCTGCAGGAATGAAATGTATTGGATTTATTAATTTGAATTCCGGCTTACAAGATTTAACAAGTGCATCGATAATAGTGGATAGTATTTGTAAGATTAACTATGGCTTGATAAGTAATATGTAAATAAATGATAATTTGTATCCCAAACAACCTATCAATCCACTCGTTTTTTTGGATTGATATCGGTTTTAACCGATATCAATTATTTCAGTCACAGACTTTTAACCCGTTGCTTGGGGAGACATTTGGACGTTATTAATTGTTGCAGTAGAATGAATATTTCAATAATGAAAATTACATTAATGAATTGTCTGAGCCTGGGTTTTTAAATAAAGCCGGGCTTTATATCTAAATTCGGTATATCAAAAAAATATAAAACCGATGATTATCTTAGTAAGATTTGTTTCTTGAAAGGATTTATTCTAAAAATGACTCAACCCAAACAAAAAGTAAGTTCCAAAATCACTGAAACTGATCTTTTTATTCCGATTCGGGATTTTTTAGTTAACAAAGGCTATACCGTCCATAGTGAAGTTAAAAATTGTGACATCGCCGCAGTAAAAGATGATCAACTATTAGTTGTGGAACTTAAGATTAATTTTAATGCCACCTTATTAATTCAGGCAGCTAAACGACAGCGAGTGGCAAATTTGGTTTATATCGCGATTCCCATGCCTAAAACGGGGCTTTTTTCGCGGCATTGGAAAGACCTTTGTTACTTGGTACGCCGTTTGGAACTGGGGCTGATAGTGGTTTCATTCTTACCAAGCGGGCCTAGGGCTGAAGTGATTTTTGACCCAAAGCCCTTTGATCGGGAACAAAGCCAGCGTTTAAACAAAAAAAATCGAGGCGGGATTATCTCGGAGATTAACGGACGTCACGGTGATTATAATATTGGTGGTAGTACTCGCCAAAAAATAATGACCGCTTATAAGGAAAATGCGGTCCAAATCTTATGCTATCTTTATAAATATGGACCTCTCACAATTGGGCGCTTGAAAGAGTTGGGGACTGGACCTAAAACTGGCGTAATTCTTCAAAAAAATTTTTATGGTTGGTTTGACCGAGTTGCTAAAGGCAGTTATCAGATTACTTCCGAAGGGATCAAGTCTTTGGCGGATTATCCTGAAATAGTTGCCTATTATTTAGAAGAGCTTAATCAATCATAACCCGAGGAGGTTCAAAAGTAAGATCCCAATAAACTTGAGTTCCGGTCTAAATATATGTTTGCATTTGGAGACTTTAATTGTTAATATTGACTAGGATAGATGGCTCTTTAATTTGGGGTGAGATTAATTACTAATAGAATCAAGGCTTTTATCTTCGATATGGATGGAGTACTCACCGATACGGTCGAACTTCATTATCAATCTTTTAAAAAGTTAGCTATGGAGGAGAAAGTTCCTTTTAACCGAGAAATAAATGAACAATTAAGAGGATTATCCCGTGAAGATTCACTGGCATTGGTATTTAAGGATCGAGTTTTGGAACAACCGGAACTTCAACGATTAATGGTGAAGAAGAATAAATACTTTTTAGAACTGGCCGCCTCAATGACATCTAAAGATTTGGCATTGGGGGTTACCGATTTACTAGAACTTTTAAAAAGGCGAAATATTAAAATCGCTTTAGCATCTTCAAGCAAAAATACCAAATTCATCATTCAAAAGCTTGGTATTGAAAGCTATTTTAATAGTATTTCTGATGGCTATAGTGTTAGGCAAGCTAAACCCGCTCCGGATTTGTTTCTTCATGCCGCCGGCAGTCTGAACATTACGCCGAATGCTTGTATAGTAGTGGAAGATGCAGCGGCCGGTATTGAAGCTGCCCATGCAGCTAAAATGATAGTGATCGGAATCGGACCGGAAAAGAGAGTAGGTAATGCTGATTTTATTTTTCCGTCAATTAATACAGTTGATTTGGATTATGTCTTAAATGAAGTCCATAAGAAGTCGGCAGTTAAGGAGAGCTAAGTTGATCTTAAATAAAACTGATTTATTAAATGAAATCTCCAAATGGCGTAAAGATAATCAAACAATAGTTTTAACCAATGGTTGTTTTGATCTGCTACACAACGGACATCTAAGGACATTTTTAGAAGCCAAAAAAATGGGAGACCTATTGATTGTTGGAATTAACAGCGATCGTTCCGTTCGAGCTTTAAAAGGCTCAACCAGACCGATTATCAATGAAACAGACCGTGCTGAATTAGTTTCCGGATTAAAACCGGTTGATCATGTTATTATCTTTAATGAAACCACAGTAGCTCAGCTATTAGAAGATATCAAACCCAATGTGTATGTTAAAGGCGGAGATTATACAATAGAAACTTTACCGGAGCAAGAAATCATAAATAAACTAGGCATCAAAGTGAAATTCATTCCCTTGGTTGCCGGGATATCAACTACGGAACTAGTCAAACGAATTCAAAATGCGAATTTTTAAACCTTATTCAGATAAGTGAGATGGATATTTTTGAAAAAATAATTAATTGATGAAAGTAATTTAGCAGGAAAAATAAGAGAATAATCGAATTAATTAAAGTGGGTTATAATGGTCTCTTTTCTTCAAAATAATCTGATCAATACAAAGGAAACACCAATAAAAATTCAAAAAACTTGCATTTTTCCACCCAGCCGTGAACGACTAGGCTAGGTAGATCAATCTAGCTACCCCCTGGCGGGGCTTGGTTTAACTTCGAAGAGTTCACGGAGCCTGTATAAACGGTTAATCAGCGATGTTTCTTTGAATTTACGCTCACATTGGGTTTGAAAAGAGGCTGATTCAATGAGAGTTAAAAAATATTTGATAGTTATCATTTCGGCAGCGCTTTGCTTGGCGGTTGGTTTTTATTATGTTAAAAATAAGACTCGTCATGATGAAAGTGCTACTAAGATTAAATTATTAAAAGAATTAAATTTTAAACCTCATAAAAGCAAATTAACCTTGGATGACAATTCGAACCTTTCCCATAATAATGGGGAGGCTTCAGAATTCGTTACTTCTGATGTTATCGATTATCAACAGCGGGTAGATGAAGTTATTTATGAAGGGCTGGAATTTCGTTTAGGTGAAACCAAAAACGATATCGTAAATAATTTAGGCAATCCCCTTGAGATCGTTGAAAAATTAGTAACTAGTAGATTGCGGTTTGATCTTAACGATAAGCTATATGACTTGATTTATGATGGTTTTGAAGCCCGAATTTACCACTCGACCACCGACGAAAAAGAATTAGTACTTAGAATTTTAATTAAAGATGAAAAGTATAAGGTGAAATATGGATTGAATATTGGGGCTGCCGAAGAGTTTGTTCAAGAAGTGCTTGGTCCACCGGCTATCAAGCATGATGACCAATTTGAGTATTATGATTCCAATGGTTTTGCCAAACTCCGTTTCTATTTTAAGAACAGTAGGTTATCCATGATCGAATGGAGTTTTGAAGAGAATTGAATAGATCTTTTATACAGTTTATTTGAGCGATAACAAGACCTTTTATAACCGCTTTATTTAGGGTTAACATGTTTATCAAAGATCGCACTTTCCTAAAACTAACCTAAAGTATCAGTCTGGATTTTTTTTTGTTTCTATGCAGGAAAAAATAGGCTTGAGATACAATATTTATACCACGTTATATAATGGAGGTCTAGGAATAAATGGGTCCAAGGTTATTTTCACCTAATAAAATAACGGACAATCCGGAGATGAAAAAGACTTCGATGAGCCCAGATTTAGTTTTAGAGATCAATAGGTCAGGAAAGATTCTTAAAATAATAACACCAATGAAAATGACCTATTCTAACCTTACTAATGTTGTTCCAGGTGTATATTTTCGTGGTTTGCTTTCTGATGAAGCTGAACGGTTTGAATATTATTTACATAAATTCAACAAAACCAACGAAATTCAACGATTTAAACTTACTCTTTTTAATCATCTTTATGAAATTCGTTTCAATCCCTATATTAATAATCGAATTATGCTAATAGCTATTGAATTAACTTCAAATAAACCATTGGATTTTGACATCGAAAACATATTTGATGAAAAGAAAAATCTTGAAATTACACTTAGTTCAATTGCCGATGGAATAATCGCTACCGATATTAATGGTAAAATCGTTTACATGAATAATGCGGCGGCAGAAATTACCGGTTGGAAGTTGGAAGAGGCCATCGGGGAATGGTTAAGCGTGGTTTATCGTACTTCGAACCACGAAGAGACTAACTTTATTAAAGGTTTTGATTTTTGGGAATATACTTTTTTATTTACAAAGGACGGTAGCAAAAGAGTTATTACTGATAACGGAGCTTCTATTCATGATCATAACGGTGATATTACCGGGTTAGTAGTTGTCTTTCGTGATATAACTGAAAAATGGCGCATGGAAGAGGAAATTGAACGGACTCAGCGATTGGAGTTCCTTGGAAATCTTGCCGGTGGTATTGCACATAATTTTAATAATATCTTGGCAGTTGTGTTAGCTAATATCCAACTGGTAAAAATAACCTTCGAAAAAGGCAAAGATTTCGAAAAATATTTATCCAGCATGGAAAAGGCTGTAAATAGAGCTTCTGCTTTAACTAATCAATTATTAACTTTCGCTAAAGGTGGAGCGCCTATTAAAAAGCCTACTTTATTAGGGGATTTATTAATTGAATCGGTTGAACTAGGAATAAACGGTACCAATTTAAAATGTAATATTTCAATTCATGATCAATTATGGCCGATTGAAATTGATCCCAGTCAAATTAGCCAGGTATTTAACAATCTGACTAATAATGCGGTTCGGACTACATCGGGCGAAGGTGTTATTGAAGTAACCGCCCGGAATATAATAGTCACCAATCAGGATATTTTACCCTTGTCCCGAGGAGAGTATATCCAAATAGTTTTTAAGGATAACGGTCCGGGATATTCAAAAGAAAAACTGAAGCGAATTTTTGATCCATACTATCTTTTTGATCAGGAAGAAAGCGATTTGGGTTTAGCAGTATCCTATTCCATAATTAAAAGACATAACGGCTTCATTAATGTTCAATCCGAACCAGGAGGTGGCGCTTGTTTTACTATTTATCTGCCTACCATAAAAGATGATAATACGGTTCAGGAGTCCACTCCAACTATTTCAGAAAAAGGAAGCAAGATTATTTTGATGGATGATGAGGTCTACATCACGGAACTCATCGGTGAAATGTTAAAAGAAATGAACTTTGAAGTTAAGACTGCCAAAAATGGCGCCGAAGTTTTGGAGTTATATCAAACTGCTCTTCAAACAGAGCAACCCTTTGATCTGGTTATAATGGATCTTACCGTACCTGGAGAAATGGGGGGGAGAGAGGCCATATCCCATTTGCTCAAGATAGATCCTTCCGTTAAAGCCATTGTCTCTAGTGGGTATTCCAATGATCCGGTAATGTCGGATTGTAAAAGTTATGGATTTAGCGGAATGGTCACCAAACCTTATAAAATCGAGGAACTATGTCAAGAAATTAACCGGGTGTTAAGTTTAAATTCGGAGGGGTCATATAAAATGACAATATAATCTCTAACAGCATTTATATGTCAATAATACATTATTTATCATTCTAAAGAAGGAAACGGAAATCAATTATCGAATGGAATTGGGGCTGGTTTCCTTTTTTTGTTTGATATTACTTTACAGTTTAATCATTTTTAGGTCATTTTCGGAAGGAGTGTCTTCATGGGAACGCCCGCGATGGAGTTGGAGGAAGCCCTTCGGTCTGCGGATGAGTTTATTTAATAATTTTTAGTCAATTAATCTTTTGCGCATTAATAATTTATTACTTTTGGAAATACAGAATAGAAATATGTACGGGTATATTTATTGGATATATCGTATTTACTTATAATATAGCAGATAATATTTTATTGCATTTATTTTCAATCAAACAGACTAGAGTTCAAGAATTTTACTTAATCAGCGCTATTGTCCTCTTGTTCATTGCCTTGACAATCCTTCTTCGAAGACTTAATGTTTACGACTTTCGAAGCCGGAAAGACAAATGGTTGGAAGCAACAGGCGAGGGGACGTATAAGGTATGGGCTAAAAGCAAGCTTAGCATATAATGGGGATTTCGCTTTATTCTGTTTCAGAACATTGGAAATCCAAAGGGCTTTCCAGGATATGTTTACATATGGGCATGATATAAGTTACAACCATGGTTCATCGGAGAGAACAAAATGATCTTATCCCAAACTGACAATCTCAAATATCCTTGCAAATTAAACCGGCTAATTTTAGCCGTTCAAGCCCGTTACCGTCTTGGCCATGCAGCCAAAGGGTTGTACCAACATTATGCCGTCATTGAGGAAGAGTTTCTGGTCAAAATGACTGCTAGATATATCAATGAACGCAGCTATCCTTGGGATGACTATCAAAAGAGCCAATCCAAGATTAAAAACGCGCTTAAGAAAGCCCGGGAAGCTATTATAGCGGAACTAAACACAATTATTATGAAGTAGATTTGGATGAGTTTTACTGTCACTTTTTTGTTTTCCCCTTCAATAATTTTAATTATAGCAGGAAACACATGTCAATCGGCGAATTATATTTATTTAAGCAAGTATTTTATTAGAACAATTTAGATTAATATTCGTCATATGCTATGAGTTTTTTTAGACTAACTATTTTGCTGTTATTCCATAAAAAATTCGGAGTTTCATAATAAATATTCTATGTTTTAGCTACCGCTAGGAGTGAGGAATTGAGACGGATAATCGTTTTTTGCCTGTGTTCAATGATGTTGTTATTTTTGAATTCATCGGCAATAGCCAAGGATGATTTACCGGAAATTATTAAAAAAATCGAGCCTTCAATTATTATGGTTTTAACTTATGATCGGGAAGGTAAATTATTAGGTCAGGGCAGCGGTTTTTTCATTAATGAAAATGGAGAGGCGATTACCAGTCGCCATGTGTTGGAAGGCGCAGTTCGCGC
>Ga0123334_1004513_pt1 | contig 14119 bp, 13 predicted proteins | sample BiotimSIPDNA_FD_89706 | JGI IMG/M metagenome (GOLD analysis project Ga0123334, IMG submission 89706) | Anaerobic biogas reactor microbial communites from Washington, USA - Biogas_R1 time_0 SIP DNA | ecosystem: Engineered > Bioreactor > Anaerobic > Unclassified | place: Washington, USA... | reverse complement strand
TTGCGTGCGCCCTATCTGGGGAAAATTTAAAACTGAAAGTTTTAGGAAGGGAGTTTGAGGGTGACTCCCCGCAGTGCGGGGAGATGTCACGCAGTGACAGAGGGGACCGCCTCCGTCAGAGGATCCCTTTTTCAAAAGGGTTTCCCTCAATAACTAACATATAATTGCTATGTGAGTATAGTGCATAAGAAATTCCTCTGTTTTTTTACTTCTTCACTCTGCAAAGGTTTGCCTCACCGGAATTGAGTCTGAGTATCTCGCCGCTTGACAGCTCGACCATAAGATTGGCGTTATTATCGATACCCACGGCGCTGCCGGTGATAGTTTTTCCGCCGACATTTGCAGTTATAAGCTTCCCTGTAAGGTACTCTCTCCGCCTGTATTCCGGCAGGAACTTTCTTGTCTCCACGCTGTCCAGCCAGTATTCCAGCCTGTTAAGAATCTCCGCACAGAGCTCATTCCGGTCAGGTCTTACGCCTGTTTCATCCTCTATGGATGTGGCGATACTGTTCAGCTCCTGGTCGAAAAGCCCCTTAACGCTCCTGACATTTATACCTATGCCTATGACAGCATATTCAAGTGACTTCATTTCAAGTCCCATAGACGCCTCCGTAAGGATGCCGCAGATCTTCCTGTCATTGATATAAAGGTCGTTCACCCATTTTATATTCACTCCCATGCCGCAGAGCTTTTCAACAGCCTCGGCAGCAGCAACAGCAGCGGCAGCAGTTATCATTCCGGCATTTTCCACACTTATCTCCGGACGTATGACAACGCTCATATAAATCCCCGTTCCGGAGGGAGATATGAAACTGCGCCCGAGCCTGCCCTTGCCCATAGTCTGTCTGTCGGCTATTACGACCGTACCGTGAGACGCTCCGGCAGCTGCCTTTTCCTTTGCATCATTATTGGTGGACTCGGTCTCGTCAAGGACGAAAATATTTCTGCCAAGGCTCCGGGTATTAAGTCCTGAGGATATGAATCCGGCAGAAAGGCGGTTATTTTCCTGTGACATTCGATAGCCCTTTGAAGCAACTGATTCTATGGCATATCCCTCTGCTTCAAGAGACTTAACAGCTTTCCACACCGCATTTCTGCTGACACCAAGCTGTTCTGCAAGGGCAGCGCCGGATATATATCCGCCGTTATTTTCGGCAAGTGTTTTTATAAGAGCCTCCTTGACGTTCATATGCCATACCTCCATAAATAACTATGCACCTATTTTACCACATACCAGAAATAAAAGCAAGTTTTTTCACCTGTCCTGTTTTATCTCAGATATCTCACAGCCTGTGTAGTAATGCCATAGAATATCCTTCCAGCTCTTACCGTCAGCCGCCATTGCCGCAGCACCGTACTGGCTCATACCAACTCCGTGACCGAATCCCCGGGTAGTGAACACTGTCTCCTCCCCCTCACATCGCACCTCAAAGCAAGCCGACCGAAGCCCCAATGCGGAACGCAGCTCACTTCCGGTGACTTTTTTATCCCCTGCCGAAGCGGTGAGGACTGTGCCGGAATCTGATACCTCATCCACAGCTATCCACTCCGAAATATTTTCCGGCAGCACTATCCCGGGAAAGGCAGCAGTCAGCTTCTCCCTGAGAACATCTCTGCCGTACCGCACTTCTTCACGGTATTTCGGCGCAGAACGGTCATATCCGCTGTCTACCGGCACAAGATAATCCACCGCAGCTCCCCAGACATTTTCAGCGCTTTCCGTTCTGCCGGACGACATGGAATGGAATGCGGAGATTATAGGCTCGTCCTCATAGGTTATAATATACGGCAGGACCACATCAACGGCTCCTGCTATTTTATTATAACTCTCATCAAAGCCGGTGCCGAAGCACTGACGGGCTTGTTCGGCAGTAAAGAACCCCTGATAAACTGCGGTATCATTGGAAAAATCCGCTCCCTTAAGCTCCGGATCAGGAGCCTTTCTCTCACGCCTGCGCTGTCTTTCGGCATAGGTATGCGCCGCCACAGCCTGAGCCTTCAGCGCCTCGCTGTCAAAGGAAGCCGGCATTTCTGCACATACTGCGCCGATAACATAGTCCCTGACAGGCACTTCAATGACATTTCCTGTGCTTATGTCCAGCACACGATAAGGCTCGTCAGGACTGACCGTCTCCTCCTCAGGAGCAGCATCCGGCTCAGATGCCGCCTGTACAGCCGTTTTCTCCTCTTCGTGAGAGGAAGCGCTGCCGGAAAACCATACCGGTACCGCCGGCAGCACGGCCACTGCCGCTGACAGGATCAACATTACGGAAAAATACTGTTTCATAGACATACCTCCGGCAAAACATATAATTTTTAAAACACATTATAAATATGCAATTTCATTTGACACAGAGCGAAAAAAGGTGTATAATGAATAGTGAATATTTTCAGAGGAGAGTGACTGTGATGCCATCTTACATATCAGGCGCCAATATTACAGATTTATGCAGGGAGCTTGCAGATAATTCCAAATTTGATCCTGCACTTTACGAAAAATACCACATAAAAAGAGGACTCCGCAACAGTGACGGAACAGGCGTAAAGGCTGGTATAACAAATATATGCAACGTACACGGATATGTTATCAACGAGGGAGAGCTTGAGCCTATCCCCGGACAGCTTATATACAGAGGCTACAGCATCACAGATCTGGTGGAAAATGTTGAGGCAGAGGACCGCTACGGCTATGAGGAGACTACATTCCTCCTTCTCTTCGGCCATCTCCCCACCAAAAAGGAGCTTGAAACATTTACTACCTACGTCTCCCTCAAGAGGGATCTCCCCAACGGCTTCGTTGAGGATATGATACTGAAGGCTCCTTCCAAGAACATAATGAACAAGCTGGCACGCTCTGTTCTGGCTCTCTATTCATACGATGATGAGTGTGAGGCAAAGGGACTTGAAAACGAGATGCGTACCGCTATAAGCCTTATCGCAAAGCTTCCCGTCATAATGGCAAATGCCTACCAGGTAAAGAGAAGAGTTTTCGACAACGAGAGCATGATAATGCATCCTATCAACTATGAGGAAAATACCGCTCAGTGCATACTCTCTCTTCTCCGTCCCGACAGACAGTATACCAAGGACGAGGCTCAGATGCTTGACCGTCTCCTTATGCTCCAGGCTGAGCACGGCGGCGGAAACAACTCCACATTTACATGCCGGGTGCTTACATCCTCCGGCACAGATCCCTATTCTGCTTATTCCTCAGCTATATGCTCACTGAAGGGGCCACGCCACGGCGGTGCGAACCTCCAGGTAATAAATATGCTTGACAACTTCAAGGCCAATATCAAGAACTGGGAGGACGAGGGCGAAGTCGCTGACTATATGCGCCGTACTATCCGCAAGGAGACAAATGACGGCTCCGGACTTATCTACGGTATGGGTCATGCAGTATACACTATCTCCGATCCACGTGCTCTTATCCTGAAGAAGAAGGCCTTCGAGCTCGCAAAGGGCAAGGAGATAGAATCTGAATTCCGTCTTCTTGATACCATCGAGCGCCTCACTCCCGAGATCTTCAAGGAGATGAAAGGCAGCACAAAGACAATGTGCGCCAATGTTGATATGTACTCCGGACTTGTTTACCGTATGCTCGGCATACCTGATGAGCTCTTCACACCGCTCTTCGCCGTTGCACGTATGGCAGGCTGGGCTGCACACCGTATGGAGGAAATGCTCACCGGAAACAGGATAATCCGTCCGGCATACAAGGCTATAGCAAAGGAAAAAGAATACATAAAGCTTGAAAACAGAGAATAAGCCTTAAACGGCCTTTGTAAAATGGATATCAGAAAATTAATCATACCTTTATGCTTTACAGCAGCTTCTCTCTCAGGCTGCACCTTCGGTTCGAGCATAGACAATCTCATGTCTCCGCCGAAGCTAAGCGTTGAACAGGAGCAGATATACCGTGCCCTTACCGATGTTACAGGTACATCGATCAGCCTGAAATATCCGAAATCCGGAAAGTATCTCTCTGCCTTCATAGTTGAGGATCTTGACGGCGACAACATAAATGAAGCCGTGGTTTTCTATGAAAGACACGGCCTCGGCGTTGAGGAGAATACCCTCCGCATAAATATCCTGGATCAGTTCGACGGAAAATGGCAGTCAGTAAGGGATACGGCCGCCGAGGGTGCAGAGATCGAAAAGGTCATAATCTCCAAGCTCGGCAGCAATGACCGTGTCAACCTCATAATCGGCAGCAGCCTTATCAACCGTTCGGAGAAGAATGTGACCATATACAACTACGATCCGGCAGTTGACGGAATCGCTTCCACCTTCTCCAGATCCTGCTCGTTCATCGATGTTACCGACCTGGATAACAACAATGAAAATGAGTTCCTGGTACTGGCAGGCTCCGCCACCGGCACTCCTGCTGTTGCGGAGGTCTATAAGCTGGACAACAAAGGTATGTACCACCAGTACAAGACCGAGCTCAGCGGAAGCTTTACAGAATTTGACAGCATAAACTACGGCGAGCTTGACGGCGGCCGCAGAGGATTGTACATAGACGCAGTTTCCGGCTCCGGCTCGATACAGACCGATATCATATATATGGACCCCAAGGGCCTCTGCAAGGTGTTCAGCACACCGGAGGAGTCATCGGCAACTGTTAGAGCCGCAGGATGCAGCTCCTACGATATAGACGATGACGGTATCCTTGAGATACCAGTGCAGGTCATCGCTCCGGGCTACGATGATGTTTCCGAGAGCGAACAGATGAAGATAACCAAATGGAAATCCGTAAACAAGGAAAATAAGCTGATACAGAAATACTCCTCATACTACAGTGTCGGCGACGGATACATATTCCTCTTCCCTGAAAAATGGAGGGATAATGTAACGGTACGCCGTGATGCGCTCAATGACGAGATAGTGTTCTGTGCATTTTCCGACGGCAAGACCGGCCGTGAACTGATGCGGATATGCCGTGCAGACGACGCTCCTGCCAGAGAGGACAGACTCCTCAACGGCTATATGCTCATGGGCACAAAGGGCGAATACTCATACCTTGCATATATCCCCAAGAACAACAGAGAGGATGACTCTCTTACACCTACTGTCGGCGATACCGCAGTGGGCTTCAGAATGATCTGACAGGGACTCAGTCCCGCTATACATCCAGCAGCCAAAGGAGTGAATGATATGAAACGTATCCTCATCTGTGAGGACGAAGCAACGATCCGTGAATTTGTAGTAATAAACCTGAAAAGAGCAGGCTACGACGTTGTAGACGTAGACTGCGGAGAAGCAGCTCTGAAGACCTTTGAAAATGAGCACGGCAATTTCGACATCGTGCTCCTTGATATTATGATGCCAGGAATCGACGGATTCACTGTATGCAAGAAGATAAGGGAGAAAAGCTCCACTATAGGTATCATAATGCTTACCGCCAGAACTCAGGAAATGGATAAGGTCAGCGGACTTATGATAGGCGCAGATGACTATATCACCAAGCCCTTCTCCCCCTCGGAGCTCACTGCCCGTGTGGATGCTATCTACAGAAGAGTTTGTATGAGCTTCATAAAGAACGAGAAGCAGTCCGTTATCGAGTCCGGCCCTTTCGTGCTCAATCTCAAGAGCCGTACCGTCACTAAGGACGGCACTCCTATCGAGCTGACACAGGTAGAATACCAGATACTCGAGTTCTTTATGAACAATAAGAACACAGCCCTTGACAGAGCAAGCATCCTCAACCATATATGGGGCGAGAGCTATTACGGAGACGATAAAATAGTAGACGTAAATATCCGAAGGATACGCATGAAGATAGAGGAAGAGCCCTCAAGTCCGAAGTATATCATCACTATCTGGGGCTACGGCTACAAATGGAATGATGGGCAGTAATGGCTAAGAAGAGTATCACAAAGCGCTGGATAGTCAACAATCTGGGCGTAATAATCCTTGCCCTTGTGGTAATAGAAATGGCCATAATCTATGCAATACAGACCTATTTCTACAGCTCAGCCAAGCAGTACCTGATATCGAAGATAAATGCGGTAACAAGTGTGCTGAGCATACACTCACAGGACAGCGCCGCCAATTTCTCAGCAGAGATGAGAAATATGCTTGAGACCTTCAACGAGAAGGACAAGATCGAGCTTATGGCTATAAATTCAAAGGGCAGAGTAGTCCTTACCTCCTCTGGCTTCTCGCCGGATGCCGATATGGTCATGCCGGACTACGAGGAAGCTATGGCAAAGGGCGAAGGTTCCTACATCGGAAGGATAGACGGCAGCGGTGAGAAGATACTTGCCGTATCAGTGCCCATATCCTCCATGAACAGCGAATACAGCTCCGTGAGAATGGTAATATCCCTTGCGGAGATAGATAATACGATAAAGACCTATACCCTTATGGTCACAATAATCTCCCTTGTCATAATCGTGATAATCATATCCACCGGACTGTATTTTGCCGGCTCTATCGTAAAGCCAATACGGCAGATAAGCGGCATAGCCAAGAAATTCGCCATGGGCGATTTCTCAGTCCGTATCGACAACAACAGCAACGATGAGATAGGAGATCTTTGTACCAATATAAATCATATGGCCGACGAATTGTCTAATGCGGAGGCCATGAAAAACGAGTTCATATCCTCGGTATCCCATGAGCTGCGAACGCCTCTTACAGCCATAAAGGGCTGGGCGGAAACACTTATGGTGGATGGAGGCGAAAACCCGGAGACCATGAAAAAGGGCGTAGGCGTTATAGTAAACGAGACTGAACGTCTCTCTCAGATGGTAGAAGAGCTGCTGGATTTCTCACGTATGCAGAACGGCCACTTCACTCTCCAGGAAGCCAATATGGATATCCTTGCAGAGCTGGGCGACGCTGTGCTGATATACAGCGACAAGGCAAAGCGTGAGGAAAAGCAGATAATATACAATGAGCCGGAAATGCTCCCCTTCGTATACGGCGATAAGAACCGTATACGCCAGGTATTCATAAATGTTATCGACAACGCTATAAAGTATTCCTCCCCCGGAGACACTATCACTATCGCCGCCTATGAAAAGGACGGCAGCATAATCGTCTCCGTAGCGGATACAGGCTGCGGCATAAAGCAGTCCGACCTTGCAAAGGTCAAGACCAAATTCTATAAGGCGAACCACACCCGCAGAGGCTCAGGTATAGGCCTTGCCGTAGCAGATGAGATCATCGCTATGCACGGCGGTACTATGGATATCGCCAGCGAAGGCGAGGACAAGGGAACTACTGTGACCATAACCCTGCCGGCTAACAAAAACAATGAAAAGAAACAAAGCAGCAGCTCTCAGGGATGAGTGCCGGCTGCTCCGGGCACAGAAAGATAAACTATACACAGGAGAATAGAATGAGTAACAAAAATCAGGATCCACAGTGCTGTGAAAAATTCAAATCCAAGATCGGAGGTCAGGCTCTGATCGAAGGCATAATGATGCTGGGACCAAATACCGGCGCAATGGCCTGCCGTATGCCTGACGGCACCATAGATATGGAGACATGGGAAGAAAACAACGGCAAAAACGCTCCCTGGTACAGAAAAACTCCTCTCGTAAGAGGCTGTGCCAGCTTCGTTACCTCTCTTGTCAAGGGCTACAAGTACATGATGAAGTCCGCTGACAAGCAGCTTGCATACGAGGAAAAAATGGAGCAGGAAAAGGAAGCCCGTGAAAAGGCAGAAAAAGAAGGCATCTCCTATGAGGAGGCTCTCGCTAAGACCGAGCCTTCAAAAAACACCAAGAAGGAAAAAGAAGGCTCAAGCTATGGTTTTATCATGTACCTGGGCATAATAGTCGGCGTTGCCATGGCAATAGGACTTTTCGTTTTTCTGCCTAAATGGGCAGTAGCCTTCATACCCGGCATAAAAAAGCGCCGCATACTCCGTTCAGTCGTGGAGGGAGTAGTGAAAATAGCTATATTCGTGGCATATATGGCTCTCGTAAGCCTTATGAAGGATATAAAGCGCCAGTATATGTACCACGGCGCAGAGCATAAGACCATCGCCTGCCATGAGGCAGAGCTTCCGCTGACAATAGAGAATGTCCGCAAGCAGACACGCTTCCATAAGCGCTGCGGAACAAGCTTCATATTCATCGTACTTCTTGTCAGCATATTCGTAATGTGCTTTGTACCTTTCACCGTAACATGGCAGAGAATAGTATCCTCGCTGATACTCCTTCCCCTTGTGGTAGGAATATCCTACGAGTGCATAAGGCTTGCCGGAAACAAGGACAATCTCTTTACAAGGATACTCTCCGCTCCCGGACTTGCCATGCAGCGTATCACCACAAAGGAACCTGACGACAGCATGATAGAGATAGCAATAGCCGCACTTACTCCCTGCATCCCCAAGGATAAGGAGGAGGACAGGTGGTAAGCCGGAAAGCGCTCTTTGACGAGTGTATGAGTATTCTTGAGCAGTCCGGCATAGATACTGCCCGTTTTGATACGATGTGCATATTCCAGGATATGCTCAACGATCAGAACCCGCTGTTTCTTCCGAATGAGGCGGTGCCGGAGACTGCCGAAAAGCGCATACGTGAGCTTACAGAGCTGAGAAGCAAGAACCGCCCCCTGCAATATCTCCTTGGCCAGTGGGAATTCTACGGATATCCCATGAAGGTGGGGGAGGGAGTGCTGATACCAAGACCGGATACAGAGACTCTTGTGGATCAGGTGCTGGACATATGCCGTGAAAATGGAATGACAGCCCCAAGGATAGCAGACCTTTGCAGCGGCAGTGGATGTATCGCCATAGCGCTGAAGAAGCAGCTCCCACAGGCAGAGGTCACAGCCGTGGAGATATCAGAGCAGGCTCTCAGCTACCTGCGGGATAATGTAAGACTCAACGGAGCCGATATAGATGTGATCGCCGGCGACGTGCTGAAAAAGGATATACGTCAGCAGCTCTCCGGGCTTGACATAATAGTAAGCAATCCGCCATACCTTACCGCAGAGGAAATGCGTTCCCTGCAGACAGAGGTCACCTACGAGCCAGCTTCTGCACTCTTCGGAGGCGAAGACGGCCTGGGCTTCTACAGAGCGATCACTGAGCTCTGGAGGCGTTCCCTTAAAATGGGCGGCTATCTGGTCTTTGAATTTGGTGACGGCCAGCATGAAGCGGTAAGCAGCATACTCAAACGCTATTCATTTGACAATATCCAGCTCCGCAAAGACGGCGGAGGTATAATAAGAACTGCCGCAGCCGTAAAGACCGGAGATGACTTCATAAGATACTCCGACAATTCGGAACAGAGCAGAAATAATACGGAGGAATAACAATGGCAAAAAAGGAACTTGCAAAAAAAGCAACAGTTGTCCGTGCTTCCAATAAGGAGGACAGAAAGACCGCCCTTGACGGCGCACTCAAGCAGATAGAAAAGAAATACGGCGCCGGCGCAGTTATGCGTCTCGGCCAGACTAAGACGCTGAATGTTGACGCTATCCCCACCGGCTCAATGACACTGGATATGGCGCTGGGTATAGGCGGTGTCCCGAGAGGACGTATCGTTGAGATATACGGCCCTGAAAGCTCCGGTAAGACTACAGTTGCCCTCTCCATACTGGCTCAGGCTCAGAAAATGGACGGCGAAGTTGCCTTCATCGATGTTGAGCACGCCCTTGACCCTGTATATGCTCAGGCTCTCGGCGTAAATATCGACAACCTGCTGGTATCACAGCCGGACAGCGGTGAGCAGGCTCTTGAAATAGCAGAAGCCCTCATCCGTTCAGGAGCTATCGATGTTATCGTACTCGACTCCATAGCCGCCATGACCACCCGTGCCGAGATAGACGGTGAAATGGGAGACCTCCACGTAGGCCAGCTGGCAAGACTTATGTCACAGGCTATGAGAAAGCTGACAGCAGCTATCTCCAAGTCCAACTGTGTAGCGATATTCATCAATCAGGTGCGTGAGAAGATAGGCGTTATGTACGGAAATCCGGAGACTACTCCCGGCGGCCGTGCTCTGAAGTTCTACGCTTCGGTACGTATCGAAGTAAGAAAGGGCGAAGTAATAAAGTCAGGCAGCGAGATAATCGGTGCCGAGACAAAGTGCAAAATAGTCAAGAACAAGGTTGCTCCTCCGTTCAAGGAGTGCCATTTCGATATGATGTACGGACAGGGCATCTCCCGTACAGGCGAGGTGCTTGACCTTGCCGTTGATCTTGATATCATCAAGAAGGGCGGATCATGGTTCAGCTACAAGGATCAGAAGCTTGGCCAGGGCCGTGACAACGTAAAGGAGCTCCTCAAGAACGATGAGGCTCTTATGAAGGAGATCGAGGAGCAGATACTTGCCCGCAAGGACGAGCTGAACAATTCCCCGGCAAAGCCTGACAAGAAGGACAAGAAGTCCGCAGATACAGATACCGCTGAGGAAGCAGCACCAAAGTCCTCAGCAGACGATATCCTTGCAGACATAGACGAGGATTTCGAGGAGTTCACTCCTGCTGAAGAGTAATGGAGATAACCGCTCTTCAGAGATACAAGGGCTCTACCTTTGAGGCGGAGCTTGACAATGAGAGGAAAATATACCTGCATACGGATATAGTAGCTGATTTCGGCCTGCGGACCGGAATGGAGCTTGACCGTGAGCAGCTCCGGAGGATAATCTACGCCTCCAATTTCCGCCGTGCATATCAGCGTGCGCTTTATCTTCTGGATTACCGTGACTACTCCGCAAAGGAGATGTTCGATAAGCTGGCGGATACCTACAAGAGCGAAAAGCTGTGCAGTGCGGTGCTGGAAAAGCTGAAGAGTGCAGGACTGATAGATGACGAAAGGTATGCAGGAAACTTAGCCCGCAGGCTGATCGTATCCAAGAGATACGGCCGCCGGAGGGCTCTGCGTGAGCTCACACTCAAGGGCATAGACAAATTCACCGCAGAGGATGCTGTTGAGGAATACGAGAGCAGCTTTGAGGAAAATCTGAAAGAGCTACTTGAAACCAAGTACAGCAGATACCTGACAGAGCCTGACGATAGAAAAAGCATTGAAAAAGCAAAAAGCTCTCTTGTAAGGTACGGCTACAGCTTTGACGAGATAAACCGTGCCGTAAGAGAATACTTTGAGAATATGAATGAATAATGGAGGAACGGCAAATGCCGATCAAGGTTGGAATGGTTTCCCTCGGATGCTCAAAGAATCTGGTGGATTCCGAAAGAATGTTATACAAACTAAAAAGTCGCGGCTATCAGCTTGTCACCGAACCGGGACTTGCTGATGTGGCAGTAGTAAACACCTGCGGATTCATAAAATCCGCCAAGGAAGAGGCTATCGAAACGATACTTGAGCTTGGAAAGCTCAAGGAGGAGGGCACCCTCAAAAAGATAATCATTACCGGTTGTCTTGTTGAGAGATACAAGGAGGAGACCGCAGAGCTTTTCCCGGAAGCAGATGCCGTTATAGGCATAGGCAATAATAAGGATATAGTCGATGTCCTGGATCACGCCCTTGCCGGAGAAAAGTACATAAACTTTGCTCCCAAGCTGGAAGCTGAGCTCACCGGCGAACGCATCATCTCAACTCTCCCCTTCTTCACATACCTGAAGGTGGCCGAGGGATGCAGCAACTGCTGTACCTACTGCGCTATCCCAATGATAAGAGGTAAATTCCGCAGCGTCACCATGGAAGACGTTATAAAGGAGGCAGAATTCCTGGCAGCCAACGGCGTTACAGAGCTTGTGGTCATTGCACAGGATACCTCACGCTATGGCGAGGATCTTTACGGCGAGTCCCGTCTGCCTGAGCTTCTCCGCAGACTTTGCCGCATAGAGGGACTGAAGTGGATACGCACTCTCTACTGCTACCCTGAGCGCATAACAGACGAGCTGCTCGAGACAATAGCCTCCGAGGAAAAGCTGGTAAAGTACCTTGAGATACCGATACAGCACTGTGACGGCGATATCCTCAGCCGCATGAACCGCTGGGGCGACGAGGAAAAGCTTGAAGCACTCTTTGCACATATCCGTGAAAAAATACCGGGAGTCATCCTGAGAACTACCCTTATCACCGGCTTCCCCGGCGAGACCGAGGAGCAGTTCAACAATCTGGCAGAATTCATACAGCGTGTCCGCTTTGACAGGTTGGGCTGCTTTGCATACTCCCGTGAGGAGGGCACAAAGTCCTACGACTTCCACGACCAGATAGACGAGGAGACAGCCGCTCACAGGGCAGATATAATAATGGAGCAGCAGATGCTCATAAGCGCCGAGAACAACGAGAAGCTCCTTGACAGCGAGTTTGAGGCAGTTGTTGAAGGCTTCGACAAATTCGGCGAATGCTGGTTCGGCAGAACTGTCCTTGACGCTCCGGATATAGACGGAAAGGTATTCTTCACATCAGAAAATCCGCTTGAAATAGGACAGTATGTGAAAATAAGGATAACAGATACCCTTGATTATGATCTGATAGGAGAGGTGATTACAGAATGAATCTTCCAAACAAACTTACTCTGCTGAGAGTTTTTCTCATCCCATTTTTTCTGCTGTTTATATACCTGGATATCCCCTTCCATTTCCTGATTGCACTGGTGATATTCGCTGCAGCATCTATAACCGATGCACTTGACGGAAAGATCGCAAGAAAGCGCAATCTGGTAACGAATTTCGGAAAGTTCCTGGATCCGCTGGCTGACAAGGTGCTGGTAATAGCAGCTCTAACTGTATTTGTAGAGCTGAAGGAAGTAAATATGGGTGCTATCCCGCTCATTATCATCACAGCAAGAGAGTTCATGGTATCCGGCCTGAGACTTCTCGCTGCAAACAGCGGTATAGTAGTAGCTGCCGGAATATGGGGAAAGCTGAAAACAGCCTTCACAATGGTTACTATAGTAGGTGTCCTTTTCTGGGTAAGCCTCTGCAACGATTTCAGCTTTGGCATTCCCTGCAAGGTACAGGACATCGTAAACGATATCGCAGTGCCAGTGCTCATCTGGATATCCACAGCACTCACAGTCATCTCAGGCGCTGTATATCTGAAGGGCTACTGGAATCTTATTGATTCGGATAAATAAAGGAGGAAAATATGAAGCGTTGTGCCGGACAGATCAAATATCTCGTCGCAATAAAAGAACTTGCGGATATTGACGAGTACGTCCGCTGTGTGAATATATCAAGACACCTTGGCGTATCAAGACCCAGTGTCAGTAAGATGTTGCGCTGCCTTGCCAATTCCGGTCTTGTATACGAGGATTTCTGCAACAGCGTAGTTCTTACACCGGAAGGTGAAAAGGAAGTTGAAGCGTTGTTCTCGTCCTTCAAGGAGGTATACACATTCTTCCACAAGTTCCTGAAGCTTCCCGAGAGCGAAGCCCATGAGCAGTCGCTCCGGTTCATAACTGAGTTTCCTAATGAAACCTGTGAAAGGCTCAAAGGGCTGGTAAGAAGAACTCTGAAAAAGCGTACATGAAAAAAAGAGAGGCTTGAAGCCTCTCTTTTATCTTAAATACTTCTTAATATCAGAAATGATAGAATTAAAATACCCCAACCGGCAAATAACCTCAAAAGGAGTCAAAAGGCATGAACGATCTCATATTGAAAGCAACGGATCTGAGCAAAAGCTTCTCACATAACGGCGAACAGGTCCATGTCCTCAGCCATATCGATATGGTCGTTGAGAAGGGAAGCTTCACTGTGATAATGGGAGCCTCAGGTTCCGGCAAATCCACACTGCTCTATGCCCTGAGCGGTATGGACAAGGCAACTGCCGGAAAAGTCATATATAACGGTACCGACCTTACATCCCTGAGCGAATCCCGGCTTGCCGCTCTCAGACGCAGGGACTTCGGCTTCATATTCCAGCAGATGCACCTTGTAAGCAATCTCACATTGTTTGAAAATGTGGCAGTTTCCGGGTACCTTGACAAAAAGGTATCAGCATCCGAGGTCAAGCGCCATGCAAACGAGCTCCTTGACAGCATGGGACTGAGCGAAGTGAAGGATCACCGTCCGGCTCAGGTCTCAGGCGGCGAACAGCAGCGCTGTGCAATAGCGAGAGCCGTTATAAACACCCCGGAGATCGTATTTGCCGATGAACCTACCGGCTCGCTGAACAGACGCAACTCCATAGAGGTGCTGGATATGCTCAGCGGTCTCAACAATAAGGGCCAGACTATACTCA
>Ga0123334_1004512_pt1 | contig 14127 bp, 22 predicted proteins | sample BiotimSIPDNA_FD_89706 | JGI IMG/M metagenome (GOLD analysis project Ga0123334, IMG submission 89706) | Anaerobic biogas reactor microbial communites from Washington, USA - Biogas_R1 time_0 SIP DNA | ecosystem: Engineered > Bioreactor > Anaerobic > Unclassified | place: Washington, USA... | reverse complement strand
TCATCGCCATAGGCAAGCACAAGACGCGCGATGGCGAGGCGGTCCCTGACGTGTGGCTGTTCGACTGGTCCGACCAGGACCAGCTCTCGGCCTACCGCCAGGCCCTGGCCGCGTCGTGCATGGCGTCGTGGACCTGCGACACAGGCGCCGTCGTGCCGCCGATACCGGAGATGTATGCCAGCGACGGCGACGGTCTGCCGCGGTGCGAGTCGTGCGACTGGTGCATTACCAGCCGCGTCAATAGGGTACTGCTGTACGCAGACCCAGAGCCGAGAGCAAGGAGGTACTGAGATGGCAGAGACATCGACAGAGCTAGTCCCTGCAACCATCGACGCCGTAGCGGTGTTCACCGGCGGCCTGGATGACCTGTTGGCCGGCATCCGCGCCAAAGCGACCGAGACGGCGCCCGACGTGACCACCGCGGCCGGGCGCAAGGCCATTGCGTCTACTGCCTACCGGGTGGCGCAGAGCAAGACGTTCATCGACGCGGCCGGGAAGTCGCTGGTAGAGGATGCCAAGCGCAAGACCGCCGCAATCGACGCGGAGCGCAAGCGGGCGCGGGACTACCTAGACGCGCTGAAAGACGAGGTGCGCCGGCCGCTGACGGAATGGGAGGCTGCTCAAGCCGCGGTAGACGCGCTCATCGCTGAAGTCGCCGCGGCGCCCAGCGCTGTCAACGGTCTGTCGTCAGCCGAAATCGCGGCCCACGCTGTGCGGCTGAAGACGGTCCCGGCCAGCATCCCAACCGAACGCCGCGAGGAATACGCCCGCGCCGTCGAAGCCGCGCTCGTCACCATGCGGGCCATGCACGCGGGCGCAATCAAGCGCGAGGCCGACGCCGCCGAACTCGCCAGGTTGCGCGCCGAAGCCGAGGCCAAGGCCAAAGCGGACCGCGAGGAGGCGCTGCGGCGCGAGGGCGAGGAACGCGCGCGCCAGGCGGCAGAGCGCGCCATTGCCGACGCGGCGGCCCGTGCCGAGCGCCAGAAGGCGGAAGCCATCGAGGCGGAACGGCGCCGGGTCGCGTCTGAAAAGGCCGCGGCCGAAGCCGAGGAACGCGCCAGGCGCGAGGCGGCAGATCGGCTGGCGCGCAACTCGGCCCACCGGGACGAAGTCAACGCGCGCGCCATCGCTGCGCTGGCCTCTGAAGGTCTGGCTCCGGCAGTGGGCCAGGCCGTAGTCGTAGCGGTCATGAAAGGCCGGGTGCCTGGCATGACCATGGTGTACTGAGAGACATAGGAGGTACTGAGACCATGAGCACCGAGACCACAACCGCAGTCACCACAACCGAGGCGCCTTCCGGCGGTCTGGACCTGTTCGACGCGGGGCAGTTTGGCCGCGCCGTTGAACTCGCCAAGCAGCTCAGCACGGCGAGCGGCTTCGTGCCGAGGCACCTGCTGGGCAACCCGGGGGCGTGCCTTGGCGTCGTCAGCCTCGCCGCCGCTTGGCGCGTCAACCCGTTTCTGCTGGCCACCGCCAGCAGCGACATCCACGGCAAGCTGCTCTGGGAAGCCAAGGCAATTCAGGCCGGCATCGAGCGGTCCGGCGCCATTCATGGCCGGCTGTCGTTCCGCTTCATCGGTGACTGGGGCAAGATTCGAGGAAAGTTCACCATGCGCGAAAGCGCACGCAAGGACGAAAATGGCCGGGCCGGCATGTACGCGGTGCCGGCGTGGAACCCGAGCGATGAAGAGGGATTGGCCGTCGAGGTCAGCGGAACCCCGGCCGGCTCGTCTGAGCCAATCGTCACTACGACCTACCTCAAGGCGTGCCACCCGCGCAACTCGACGCTTTGGGCTACCGACCCCGAAACGCAGTGCCGCTATCGCGCCACGCGCAACTGGGGCCGGCTTGCCGTCCCAGGAGTCATGCTCGGTGCCGTGGCCGTTGACGAGTTCGAACCGCCGCAGGAAATCAACATCACCGCGGCCGGATCTGACGCACCCGCCAAGCCCACGGCCGGCGCCCGCCTCGCCGCGAAGATGGCCGAAGCGAAGGCGGAAACAAAGCCGGAACCGAAGCCAGAACCGGCGCCAGCGGAACCCTCTCAGGCCGAATCGGCGCCCCATGACCACGAACCTGCAAGGATCCCGTACAAGCTCGCGTCGGCGCTGGCCGCCACCGCGGCGGCCGGGATCGAGCGCACCGACCTCCTCCTCTGGCTGATTGCCCGCGGCACGCTGACCGACGGCCAGAAGCTGGACGACATGCCGCAGAACGTCATCGACTACCTGGCCGAGCACCCCGACAAGGCCGCCGGCGCGATCAAGGCGTGGAAGGCACAGCCGTTCTAGTCGAGCCTCCACGGGGGCCGCGCATCCGAAACCACGCGGGGGAGATCAACCAATGCTGCTGAGACTGCCAAGGACCACCATACGCCAGCTACAGGACCGCGCCGCGGCTCTGGGCTGCGACCAATCCGAGGTCGCGCGCCGGGCCCTGCGCCGCCACCGCCGCGAGGCGTGTAGTACCGGCGAGAATATGGCGCGTGCTACACGGTCCGGGTCTATGCCCGTCCATCTGGACCTAGGCGACACCGCCGACGGGCTGAAGGCCCGCGACATCCGCGAGGCGCTGACCGCGCAGCTTGCCGCCACGGCGGACCGCGTGACGTGGGCTGTGTGCCCCTACCAGACGGTCGACGAGGCAGAGGGGAGGGAGTGACATGGACTACTCGGAGAAACTGAAGGACCCGCGCTGGCAAAAGCGCCGCCTCGAGATCATGCAGCGAGATGACTGGAGGTGCATGAGTTGCGGTGACGGTGAAAGCCCACTGCACGTCCATCACCGCCGGTACATCAAGGGGCGCGACCCGTGGGCATACCCAGAATCAACACTTGTGACGCTGTGCGAGTCCTGCCACAAAACGGAAACCGAAGAGTTGCAGAGCGCGCTCCATGATGTGGCGGCTATGTTCGCAGACACGTTCTGGAGTTTCAACGCCGCTGAAGTTGCTCACGCCGTCACGACAGCCGTGCAGGACAACGCCATAAGACTGCCTTCAGACGCGGCGGCCGGTTGCATCGTGTGGCTTTTCCTGCACGCCGAAGGCCGGGAATATCTGGAGTTTGCGCGAGAGGGATACTTCGAATATCTGCACAAGGAAAACGCCAAGAGGCAAGCCGAGGGGAGGGAATAGCCGTGGACTACGCCTCTTTCCTCGCCGCCAAGACTCAGATCGGTACTGATTCCGGCTTTGACCCGGTGTACATGCCGGACATACTCTTTCCCTTCCAGTGCGACATCGTGACATGGGTCACGCGCAAGGGCCGCGCTGCGGTCTTCGCCGACTGCGGCCTGGGCAAAACGTTCATGCAGTTGGCGTGGGCGGAGAACGTCGCGCGCCGCACCGGCGGCCGGGTGCTGATTCTGACTCCGCTGGCGGTGTCATTCCAGACTGTCCGCGAGGGCGCCAAGCTGGGCATCGAAGTCTCACACTGCCGCAATGGTCTGGACACCGGCGCGGCGCAAATCGTGGTCACGAACTACGAACGCCTTCACCACTTCCGGCCGGATGACTTCTCCGGCGTGGTCTGCGACGAGTCCAGCATCCTAAAGAATTTCGACGGCGAGACGCGCAAGGCCGTAACCGAGTTCATGCGGCGGCGCCCGTACCGCCTTCTCTGCACGGCCACCGCGGCGCCGAATGACTACATCGAGCTGGGGACGTCGTCTGAGGCGCTGGGGGATCTTGCCCGCACCGCCATGATGGCGCGGTTTTTCACGCACGACGGAGGCGACACCCAACGATGGGCGTTGAAGGGCCACGCCGAACGCGACTTCTGGCGATGGGTCTGTTCATGGGCTCGGGCCATACGGCGCCCGTCTGACATGGGATACGACGATGACGGATTTGCTCTGCCGCCGCTGGATGTTCGCAGCCACGTCGTGAGCGCCGCCGCGCCTCTAGACGGGTACCTGTTCGACATGCCGGCCGTCGGACTGAAAGAGCAGCGCCAGGACCTGCGTCGGACCATCGGAGAGCGGTGCGGCATGGCTGCCGACCTGGTCAACGCGCACGACCGCCCGGCCGTCGTCTGGTGCAACCTCAACGAGGAGGGAAACCGGCTGGCCAAATCAATCCGCGGCGCGGTCGAAGTCTGCGGATCCGACCCGGAGGAGTTCAAAGAGGAGGCGTTCGCCGGGTTTGTCTCGGGGTCGTTTCGAGTTCTCGTGACAAAGCCGACCATCGCCGGATTCGGACTGAACCTTCAGCACTGCGCCCACGAGACGTTTTTCCCGAGTCACAGCTATGAGCAGTACTACCAGGCTGTGCGGCGCTGCTGGCGCTTCGGCCAGAAAAACCCCGTCGTCGTGGACATGATTACCACCGACGGCCAGGCCGACGTACTGGCCAACCTGAACCGGAAGACCGAACAGGCCCGCGCGATGTTTGACAGCCTCGTGTCGTTTATGTGGCGCGAGATGGTGGTGCAGAAGACAACCGGGTACGCGAAGAAAGAGGAGATCCCGCAATGGCTGTGAGAGACCAGACGATTGCCGAGACGTGGGCCATGTACAACGGCGACTGTGTAGAGGTCATGCGTGAACTGCCGGCCGGCAAGGTCGGCATGGCGCTGTTCTCGCCGCCGTTTGCTGACCTTTACTGCTACAGTGACAGCCCGCAGGACCTCGGCAACTGTGGCAGCTATACCGCGTTTTTCGAGCACTTCGGATTTGTCATCGAGGGGCTGCGCCGTGTCCTCATGCCTGGGCGCCTGTGCGTGGTCCACTGCATCGACATTCCGGCGATGAAAGAGCGAGACGGATACATCGGCCTGAAGGACTTTCCGGGCGACATCATCAGGGCGTTTCAGGCGGCCGGGTTTGTCTACCATTCGCGGCACGTCGTGTGGAAAGACCCACTGATCGAGGCCACGCGAACCAAGGCGCTCGGGCTGATGCACCAGCAACTCTGCAAGGATTCATCGCGGTGCCGCGCCGGCCTGCCCGACTACGTTCTGGCGTTCCGCGCGCCTGGCGAAAACGATACGCCGGTGACGCACGGCGAAGGACTGGCGCGATACTGCGGCTCCGATGACCCCGGCGGCTCCGGCGTGAAGCGGTCACACAACATCTGGCGCCGGTATGCCAGCCCCGTCTGGATGGACGTTCGCCAGACCCATACGCTGAACTTCCGCGCCGCCCGTGACGCGAAGGACGAAAAGCACATCTGCCCGCTGCAACTCGACGTGATCGAACGCGCCTGCGTCCTATGGAGCAACCCTGGCGAGGTGGTCCTGTCGCCATTTGCCGGCGTCGGGAGCGAAGTCTACGGCGCCGTGCTCAACGGCCGCAAGGGCGTGGGCATCGAGCTGAAGCCGTCGTACTACCGCCAGGCGTGCCGGAACCTGGCCGCTGCGGAGAAGGAGAGGCTGGCCAACGATACACCCCTGCTCGCCCTGTCAACCGCAACCGAGGAGGAGGAGTGATGGACGACATGCGCACGAAGTACAACCGCGCCCGTTGGGCGAAGAACCAGGCGAACTGCCGCGCCAGGGAGGAACGCCGCAACGCCTCCGCCAGCCTGGCAGCAGAGGGCTACTGGCGCCGCCGCGCCTCTGAGGCCAACGCGCAGACCGCGGCAGCCGAACGCGAAGCCCGCGCCGCCCGCGAGGCCGTGGCGCTGAAGGACCGCGCCATCCACAGACAGCTCCAGCGGATCACCGAGCTTGAGCGGCAGCTCGACATTGCCCGCGCCATGCTGGCGACATACGAGCGCAGAGACACCGCCAGCCACGACGCCACGCCCATGACCCAGGGCCACGCCTGCGAGTGCGCCCGGCAGGCCAGCGAGGCCACGGAACGGGCCGTGGCCCGTATCGAGCCGCACGCGCGCCCATGGTGGCATCGCCTGGTTTGGTGGCCGAAAAGTGACAGGAGCCGTTGAATCCGCGCGGCATGGGTGATATGGTCATTCATACGGGCTTGACACCCCGACAAGGACAGAGACCGTGAACCTTCAGAACACAGAATGCAGACCGCGACCAGGGGCCTCAATCGGTGCAATGCCGAGTCCTGTCCGCCCGTGTCAACTGGCCGCGGCCTGCGCTCTGTGGTTTGGAGGTGCTCATGGCCGGTGACTGGATCAAGGTCGAGAAGCTGACACCGGACAAGCCAGAGCTTATGGCCGTCGCCCGTGAGTGCGGCTGCTCTCCAGGCGACGCCTTTGCCGCATGGTTCCGGTTGTGGGCCTACTTTGACAGCGCCACCGAAGACGGCACCGTCCGCTTTATGTCCGCTTCTGATGCGGACAGACTCGGGACGCTTTCCGGCCTTGGCGCGGCCATGGAGCGGATCGGGTGGCTCCGCTTCGACGCCGAAGGGTGCCACGTCTCCAAGTGGTCCCGCCACAACGGACAGTCAGCAAAGAGGCGCGCCGTCGACGCAGAACGCAAGCGCCAACAGCGAAAGGCCGGCGTCGACGCGTTGCGAGAAGCGTCCGAACGTCCGCAAAATGTCCGCACCGAAAGCGGACACGGCGCGGACGAAAAGCGGAGCGATTGCGGACCAGAGAAGAGAAGAGAAGAGAAGATAGAATCCCCCCAATCCCCCCAGGGGGCTGGGGAACCGTTGACAGAATCCGAAGACCCGGAAGGGAAAGCCGCACTGGTCCACGCCCAACCGCCAATCCCTGAGCCGTGGACCCGTCTGGCGGAACCGGACAGAATCCAGACCATCATACGGAGGCTCACTGCCTCCGACGCCACGGCCGCATACCTGGCCGCCTGGAGAGCCGCAACCCGTGAGCTTGCGGCGTGTGACGCTGACTTTCCGGCCGTCAAAGACGCCCTGAACAGGCGTGTCAACGACCCCGAGCCGAGGTTTGCGCCGAAGCTGCCGCCGGCAAACAGGCTCAAGGCGGCGTGGTTCTTGAGCCTCGTACAGCACTACGCGACCAATGGAGACAGGCGATGAGCGACCGTGACCAGACCGACGCAACCATGCTCCGCTGCGCCCTGCGCCAGTGCGAGCGGGAGAGGGACGCCGCCAGGGCCGCGGCAAGGTTCGACGCGCGGTACGTCGAGGCCCTGACCGCCGCCCACCGGGAGACTATCCGGGGCGCGGCCGAGTACCTGCGTAACATGGGCGACTTCCGGCTCGCGTGCGAACTGTTGGACATCCTGACCACGGCGGGAGAGGCGAAGGACGCTCCGCCCGTCGCACGCCACGGCACGGCGCCTGAGCACGTGCAGACCCTAAAGAATCTGAGCGCGCTGCACGACGGATGGACCGAGGCAACGTGCGCCATCCGCGCCGCGCTCGCGGCGCTGGGGGAACAAGCGCCGTGAAAGAGCCGGTGAACATCGACTCCGAACTCGCCCTGGTCGGCGCCCTGCTGTGGAGCGGCGAGCCGCCCGAGGAAGTCCTGGCCTCCGTGCCAGCCGAGGCGTTTGCGATGCCCGCCCTGCGCGCCGGGTGGGAGTGGGCGGCGAAGCAGCCGGCCGCCGAGGTCAACGCCGCCGGATTCGCCAAGGCCGCCGGCCTGACCCTGGCATACGTCGCCGGCCTGGCCCAGGCCCGCCCGACCTGGACGCTATGGACGGCCGACGCCGCCGACGTGGTGCGACGCGCCAACTGCCGCCGCCTGGCCGAAATCGGCGCGGAGATCGTCGCCGGGGCCAGCGCCGCCGAAGCGGACCCGCTGGCGATTGCTGAGCGCCACGCCAAGGCTTTTGCGGACCTTGCCACAACCGCCCGCCCAGGCGGCATGTACTCTGTGAGGGAACTCCTGCCCGGCGTGGTCGCGTACATCGAGGCCCTGCACAACGGCGAACATGCCGCGGCCGGCATCCCGACCGGGTTCCCGGAACTTGACCGGGTTAGCCCCATGCGCCCCGGCGAGCTGACTATCCTGGCCGCGCGCCCGAGCGTCGGCAAATCGGCCCTGGCGATGAACGTATCCGCAAACATCGCTCTTGCCGGTGACCCGGTCGGGTTTGTCTCCCTTGAGATGACCGCCCGCGGGCTGTGCGCCCGACTTCTCCAGAGCGAGGCCGGCGCCTGCATTGCCGAAGTCGGAAAGGGCGGAAACATCGCTGCCTATGGGAAGCTGGTCGGAGCGGTCGGGCGAATCCGCGACATCCCGCTCACGATCTGCCAGCCGGGGCGCCTGACCTGCTCTGCGCTGCGCCGTCTGTCGCGCCAGCTCGTCAGCGGGCGCGGCGCCCGGCTAATCGTCGTGGACTATCTCCAGCTGATCCTCCCCGACCAGCGCCTCGGCTCGAGGAACCGCGAGAACGAGGTATCCGAGGCCAGCGCCACGGCCAAGGCCATCGCCATGGATTGCGGGGTGCCCGTGCTGATGCTCGCGCAGTTGAACCGCCAGGCCGAGGGCGAGCGGCCGAAGCTGTCACACCTGCGGGACTCCGGGAGCATCGAGCAGGACGCCGACGCGGTTTGGCTCCTGGACCGCGACCGCCAGGAAAGCAACGGGACCGCCTCGCTGACCGTGGCGAAGAACCGAGACGGCGACTGCGGCGCGACGATCCCGCTGGCGTTCGAGGGGAAGCTTACGCGGTTCCGGCCGGCCGGCGCGGCGGAACGGGACCAGAGGCGAGGCGACAACAGAAACGAGGTGATCTGATGGCGAAGAAGCACCCCAAGGCGGGAGATCTCGCCGCCAAGGCAAGCGCCGCGGTACTGCGGCTCAACCCTGGGCTGGCCGGTCCCGCGCCGACCGCGACGGTCGAACCGGCCCAGCGGGACAAGGCGCCATACGGGCGATGCCCCCACACCGGGCGTCCGTACCGGAGCAAGACGGAGGCGCGGTGGGCGGCCGAACATCCAGAACACCGATACGAGGCGCTGGCCATCGTGACGCCGTGCGGCGTGTACTGGCCGGACTTTGCGTGCGGGCCGAATCTGTACGAGGTCAAAGGCGGGTACATCCGCGACCGCGCCATGCACAAGGTCAAGGCGGCACTGCGGCCGGCGACGGCGCTGGGGTTTGCTGGCATCTGGCTGGCGCAGTGGAAGGACGGAGTGTGGAAGATAACCGAGGTGCAGGAGGGCGCCCGATGACCGCGCCGTTTCCGTCGTCGTGGGTCAAGGCCCTGACGACCGAAGAGCTGGAGCGGCTGGCCATTCGGACCGTCGACGGCGGTATGGACGACTACGAGGCGCTGAAGGCCGAGCGGCTGGTGCGGCGCCTGTGGGTGGCGAAGGCAGAACAGGAGGCAACCCGATGAGTGAGGCAATCCGAGACGTGATGATCGAACTGGCGGCGATGACTGACGACGGCTGTGAGCGGCTGAAGACGCCGTGGAGCGCTGGCCAGTACAGCTACGCCACCGACGGCAAGATGGCCATCCGCACCACGCGCATTGACGAGTTCATCGAGCGCGGGGAGAACGACGGCACAGCGGACGCCGTCGACAGTCTCACCGCCGCCGCCACCGGCCCGACGTGGTACGACGTGCCGGCCGTGCCGCCAGAGCCCGGCCCGTGCCCGAAGTGTCACGGCGTGCCGGCGGTCAAGTGCGAGGCCTGCGACGGTGACGGCCACGTCGCGTGGGAGTTCCGCCACGGCGGACGCACATACGACGCGGTCGAGGACTGCCCGGTATGCGACGGCGCCGGCACCGTCGAGTGCACGCATTGCGGCGGGACGGGCAAGGGCGACGAGCCCTCCGTCGAGGTCGGCCCGGCACTGATCCGCGCCGACTATCTGCGGCTCCTGGCCAGCCTGCCCGGGTGCGGCCTGGCGCCGGTTGACGGCTGGTTGCCGGTGGTGTTCGATTTCGACGGCGGCGCCGGCGCCGTTATGCCGATGTGGAGGTAGCCATGGACAGCAACGGAAACCTCAACTACACCGAGCGCCGCGCCCTGCGGCCCGGTGACCGCGTGGTGTACCAGACCGAGACTCTGGCCCACCGCGGAGAACAGCGCGGCCGGGTGAACCGCGTAGGCGAGTCGGGCATCGTCTGGATCGGCACGACCGGGAGCAGGTACGCCCTGGCCTGTGACTACGTGCGCCGGGCAGATTGGGCGCCAGAGGCCGCTCCGGAGGCCGCCAGGCGCGTCGAGGCCGGCGGGACGGGTAAAGGCCCGTTCGAGACGCCGGACGCGCCAGACGGGCAGGAAATGGCCTCTGTCGAGGCGCTGCGGGCGCAGGTCGCGGCGCTGACCAGGGAACGGGATGAAGCGCGGCAGAGGCTGAAGACGATGATGATGGCGGCGGTGGCACTGATCGAAACAGCAAAGGAGGTATGCGGTGATTGACCTTATCTGGCCGAAGCCGCGCAGAGTCTACATAGACTGGCGAGACGGGAGTGACTGGCACTGGTACTGGTGGCACGGGTATGAGTGTGGATTGCTCGTGCTCGACGGGCGGGCTGATCCCGACGGCGTGCCGTTCTCAGGTGGCCGCATTTGGGTGCCGCCGGACATGGTGAGTTCAATCACAGAGGAGGTGGAGAAGTGAGCAAGCAGACCTACAGGATCAAGCCGCTTGAGTGGAAACGTGTCAAGAATGCTGGCGGCGAACTGTTCTCGGCTCCCGCAATCGGCGGCCAATACGAGGTGTGGAGGCTGCCACGTAGCCGCAGGTGGTGGTGGCTGTTTGACGACGGCGACGAATGCGCGCCCGACCCATGCCGCACCGCCGAGGAAGGAATGGCCGCCGCCGAGGCCCACTGGCGCGAGACTATCACGTGGTTTCTGGAGGAGGTGACCCATGAGTGATCAAGAGCAACTGCCGGTGTGCGCGCTGTGCGGCCAGGCGCCGCACCGTGGCGGCCAGACCGTCTACTGCGCGACGGTCGCCTGCGGAATGACGGGGGCGCTGGTCACGGCGGACGAGTGGCGCCGCCTCATGACCCGGCCCCGCCTGGCGCCGGCTCAAATGACGGCGTTGCGCGGGCTGTTGTGGCTCGAACTGCTAGAGGGAGAGCGAATCGCCATCCGCGCCGCCATCGCGGCGCTGGGGGAGGAGTGACCATGGCAATCACGACGCACTGCACTATCTGCGGTCGCTGCTACGAGGCAGGCAGCGAGGAACATGCAAACGAACCGGTCCGACGCTGCCCACGGTGCATAATCGTCTCTGCGCTCGTTGACGCCATGGCGAAGATGAACTACGCCGCCGGCCTGATGATCAGGCATGGTGGCGACTACGAGGAACACGGGCGAGAAATGCGCGGAGCGGCCCGCCAGATCGAGGGATGGCTAAACGAAATCGGGAGACCGTGAGATGCCGCAGACGTATGACAACAACGCGCCGCCATCGCGGCGCTGGTGGAGGAGTGAGCACCATGCGCTACTACATCGCCACGGCGCTGGAGATCGAGGGCTTGCGCGTAGCACTGCGCAAACAGGGGCGGCAAGGATGAACATGGTCGTATACAAAGCCATAGACGACCCTGCAATTATGCTGACTGAGAGTCGCTACGGAGAGCTAGACGAAAAGAGGATATTGATTGCCGAAGCCATGGAATATGCGCTCAACGCCCGAGAGCGCGGAGTCATAGAAGACTACCTAGACGGCCGCAAAATCGCATACACTTCGCGCCGTCTGGGTCGATCCTACGAGAGGACGCGGCAGATAAGACGCGAGGCAATGGAAAAGATCAGAAAATACATCGACCAAGACGACCCACTGCTGGAGTAGCACTACGGGCAACCCTGCGCAAGCCAGGCAAATCGGATGTACTGTAAACACCGGAGGCACCCAACATGCAGGCCGCAACCATCGCCGGGCCATGCCCAAACTGCCGCCGAATGATCCAACTGCACGACCGGCGCCCGTGGGAACTACCGGCTCGCGTGGCAATCGTCCAGATCGAGGGCGCCGTGTTCGTCGCCACGCCGGAACAGGAGCCGGGTCGAATCGCCTACCGGCTCACCCCGACCGGGGCCAAGGCGGAGGGCAAGCCATGAAGACCATGACCCTGCCGGAGTTCCGCGAGTACGTCCGATGGTGGTACAGCGCCCCGGTTGACGGCTCGGGATGGGTGACGCAGACCGAACGCCGGTGCCTGATATCGCTGGCGTACCGAATGTGCGCCCGTCGCTTCGTTGAAATCGGAGTCTCTGAGGGGTGCACGGCCCGCGCAATTCTGAAGGCTCTCCCGGAGATTGAGACCTATTACGGCCTGGACGTCGGTCCGGGATACCCGGTTCCGGAATCCCAGCGCCCCGAGGTTCCGGCCGTTGCCGGGTCGATGGTCAATGACTACAGGTTTACCGTGTTTCTCGATGACGGAGGATGGCTAGACAAAACCTTGCCAGGCCCACACGACATGGTCTTCATCGACGGGGACCACAGCTGCGGGGCTGTGCTTGCCCACACGAAACGCGCCATGGCGAGGAAGCGCAACGTAGTCACCATCGTCTGGCACGACGTTGGCAACCCCAAACAGCCAGGCGTTGACGCGGCGCTGGCCCAGGTTGGCGAGATCTTCAGAATCACGCCGACCCGAATCCACGGTACATCACTGGCGTTCGCGCACGTATGGAGGAACGAACTCCAATGATTTCACCGGCCCAACAGAAGATCATCCAGATCGACATCACGAACGCCTGCCCGCGCCAGTGCTCCAACTGTACGCGATTCTGCGGGCACCATGCCCGTCCGTTCTTCATGACCATGCCGGAGTTCCGCGCCGCGGTGGACGGCCTCGACGGATACCGCGGAATGGTTGGCATGATGGGCGGCGAGCCAACCATACACCCGCACTTCCGCGAGATGACCGAGTATCTGGCCTACCGACGCCCAGACCCACCACCGCCATCGACCGCCTACGCGCCAATCGACGACATGGCGGAATACCGCAGGCTTTTCCTGGCCGACCTCGGCTACCGCAAGGGCCTCTTCACCGGGCTTGGGCCCGGCTATGAGCGGCATTACGAGATCATCCAGCAAACCTACCGATACCAGTGCATCAACGACCATGCCCACCCGTCGCGCCATATCGCCCTTCTGATGGACCGCCGCGAGATTGGCGTGCCTGATGACGAGTGGTTGCAGCTGCGTGACGCGTGCTGGGTGCAGAACAAGTGGAGCGCGAGCATTACGCCAAAGGGCGCCTACTTCTGCGAGGTGGCCGCAGCTCGGGCCATGCTTTTCGGCGGCCCGGACGGCTGGCCGGTAGAGCCCGGCTGGTGGCGCCGAACGCCCGAACACTTCGGCTCACAGCTGGACCTGTGCGAGGGCTGTTCGGCGTGCCTGCCCGTCCCGACCATGGCCACGGACGCGGAAACAGACCACGCCACGCCGGAACAGGCCGAACGGCTGCGGTCCATGGGAAGCCGCAAAAAGCTCTGCATCGTGCGACCAACGTGGGAAGACATGAGCAAGGGCAGGGCCAACCAGGACCCGGAGCCATACATTGACAGGCCCGACCAGCGGGCCAAGCCCACGCGGCACCGTCGCCAGATCGTCGGCGTCGTGGTATGCGTTGGTTACGATGACTACTTGCGCGAAACAATCCGGCGAAACCTCGAAGTACTGGATCAAATCCTTGTGGTAACTACTCCTGGAGAGTGCCAGTGGGTGCAGGACATCGACCGCGCGGCCGTCTTTGAGACCGACGCGTTTACCATCGACGGCGCCCCGTTCCGCAAGGGACTGGCCATTGCGACGGCTCTGGCGTGGCTTCGGGACAACAAGGCTTCATGGGTGCTTGTGCACGACGCCGACATCGTCTTGCCGCGCGCCACGCGGGCAACGCTTGAGGCGCTGTGGCTCAATCCCGGCGGGATGTACTACGCAACCCGGGCCGGTCCTCGACGCGTGGAAGACATACCGGCGGCTCTGGACGCATTCGACTCGCGTGACGGCTCTGCCCTCGACGCCCTCATGGAGACTAATCGGATGATACCTGGAAAACCGCGGCGCTCAATCAACCCCGTTGAGTGCACGCCGTCTGGATACTTCCAGCTGATCAACCTGGCCGGCTCGACGCTGGCTGACAGGACGCTGCCCTACCCGCACAACAGTCAGACGGCCGAGAGAGACGACATGGACCTGTACCGTCTATGGTATGGCCTCGGCAAGTGCCACGCCCTGCCGCTGACTGTCATGCACTTGCCGCACGGACCGTTCAAGGGCAACTGGGCCGGGCGGGTGTCTGGACCGATACCAGGGCAGCCAGAACGGGCTAAGGTACTGTGACGGCAGGGCCAAAC
>Ga0123334_1004511_pt1 | contig 14129 bp, 13 predicted proteins | sample BiotimSIPDNA_FD_89706 | JGI IMG/M metagenome (GOLD analysis project Ga0123334, IMG submission 89706) | Anaerobic biogas reactor microbial communites from Washington, USA - Biogas_R1 time_0 SIP DNA | ecosystem: Engineered > Bioreactor > Anaerobic > Unclassified | place: Washington, USA... | reverse complement strand
TGAAATGGACACATTCCATGATAGTTCTCGAGGAGAACGCGCGCGCATCCTTTGAAGTAAATTGGTTGAGTGGGCATAATCGTTCGGACGGGCTTCATAACGGGACCATGGAAATAATCCTGGGGGATGGAGCACACCTGGACCTGGACGAGGTGCAGCTTTTGGATGATAAAAGCTGGAACATAAGTTACGCTGAATCAAGAATTGGTCGGGACGCAAACCTGGAATGGAACACCGCGGTATTCGGAGCAAAATCAAGCAAAAACTTTATAAAGGCGGATCTTTCGGGAAAAGGCGCCAACGCAAAAATCCACGGGTTGATGTTCCCTGAACAAGGACAAGTGATTACCCTTGAAACGCGTCAAAACCATTGGGACGTGTCGACAACCAGCGATTTGTTATTCAAATCTGTGGCTGCAAACCATGCTCGTTCTATCTGGCATGGCATGATTTATGTTGATCCTAAGGCTCAGCAAACAGACGCTTATCAAACTAACAAAAACCTGGTCATCGATGACAGCGCGGATGTTAAGTCGATCCCTGGTCTTGAAATCCATGCGGATGATGTTAAATGTTCCCATGGCGCAACAGTTGGCAGTATCGACAAAGCCGAGTTGTTTTATCTGGAGGCTCGGGGGATTCCTTATTTGGAGGCAGAAAAATTAATTGTTGAAGGATTTCTGAATCAAGTTGTTCAATCCTTCAAGATTGATAAAACGCGCGAAGAATTGGGGAAGATGATTATTAAAAAGATGGACCGGTTCCAATTTGAAGAAGGGAAATGACAAATAATGAGAAATTTAAGTTTTATGAAGCCACCCAAAGAAGAGAGTACCTATAAAATCGGTGATCGGGTGGAGGCAATGGCTGATCATGAAGATAAATTCGGACAGCGTGTCCGTGATTGGTTGAGAGGGACAGTTGTTCAGCTTGATAATAAGTTAATCGCAGTTCAATTCAAACAAAATGTCTATCTGACTGACGGATGGATGGTTCCGGATCACATACTGTGGTTCCCGTTTGATTCAGAGAATCTCCGCCCCTATGAATCAAAGCGGAAAAAAACCAACCCTATCGACGAGATCGACCTGGATAATCTAAATTTGTTTTAGAAAACTGACCAACTATCCTGATGATGTCGAAGCCTTCGGCGAAGGGGCGTTCTGCCAAGGCACCGTGACGAATCGCAGTCGCGCGCATAATATCAGGAGAAAAATAGTAGCGGTTTGCGTAGGTTTTATATTCTGCAAGAGCCGCTATTTTTGTTTCCACTGCCTGTTCGCTGACCTCAGCCAGGAAGTGGGGGAAAAAACCATAGCTGCTTCGCAGAACATCATAACCCAGCACTGTTGTTCCCCTGAAGGCACGGGTTGCTTCTTCAGTAAGGGTTTGGTGGTCCTGATGGATATCTTTGGGGGTGTTAACAAACACGATTTCTGGCTGATATTTTTTACGCAGCTGCAGCATTTCCTGCAAAATTTCCTGCCTGAAATCGGGGAAACGTCGGGTTTCGTAGCTGCCTAATCCGATTTGATCATCCCGCAGTCCAAGTACATGCATGCTGTTGTGGTGTTCCTCAACAAGGTTCGACAGGTCAGGGTTTTTCTGATTATCGGAGAAGGTCATACAAAATACATCTGCCTGTCCGACCATATCGGCGATCAGAGCCCCGCAGCCTAATTCAATATCATCCGGATGAGAGCCCAAAAAGAGCAGCGATTTTCCGTAAAAAGTCATATTCCTCATAAAACCATTCATTTTTTCACCTTATTTGGTGGCGATGAAGCCACCAACCACTTTTGTCATTACGATCTTACCATCTCGCTGGATATATTCATGAGCCACTTTTTCGATCTCACCCATCACGGTTTCAAACTCTTCATGAGTCTGGAAAAGGGAATTCCAAAGTTTTCGGTCTTCGGACATGGAGGCACGTGTGTAAACCATGAAAGGCTCGATAGTGTCGAATGTGAGCGGATTTTCGAAAATGTGTTGTTCTGTTTTGTTGAAAAGATCCTTCATCGTGCCATAAATTTGTGAAGCATAACGTGAACTGCCGGGCATAGGAGGGATAGGCTTGCCGGTGGCAGCTTTGATAATGTCATAAAAAACCTGTTTGTTGGCTGGCATTGGACCAGTAGTGAACAATCGACCGCCAGGGAGTAGTAAACGGTGCATTTCTGAGAGTGTAAAGGGGATATCCTGGGCGTAATAGATGGTAAAACAAGCGGAAATCAAGTCAAAATGGTTTTCGGGCAGCGAAAAGGGCTGATCAAAATCCAGAAACTTGAAGTCGACTGCGTTGTTGATTGTCTTGTTTTTTTCGCGAGCTTCATTGAGCAACGATTCAGAAACGTCTGTACCGGTGATTTCTGCCTGACCATTGAGATGATGATAGAAAGAGAAACACTGTTTACCTGAGCCGCATCCGACATCCAGAATTTTAGAATTGGGCTGGAGGTCGAGAATTTCGAGCATCCATTGGTCGATATCCCGGCTGCCAAAACGAGAGTGGATGTCAATGCGTTTGGCTAAATCGTCAGTTGTTTCCTGAAAGTCAATTTTCATAATTCCCTCGGTTTGATAAGTCTGATGGCTAAGTATACTTTGCAGAAATGGTTTGTCAAGAAAAGTTGAGCATATAGCGGCTAAGGTAAACTCGTGATGGATTCGGAAAAAGATAACGCAAACGCCTCAATGGATGCCTGGATGTCTTCAAATGTCACGTTCGAATCAGCTGCTGGTGTTCCGGCGACTACAAAGAACCAGGTCTGCTCTCCACATATCAGAATACCCATATCAGCCACAATGGTTGGATTTAGCAAGGTTCCTCTTTTGTTGAGAAACTGACATTCAGGTAGTGCGTTGTTGAACTTCCCCAACAGGGTTTCGTCGTTTTCTGTGTATTTACCCATCAGGTCGAGCAAAAACTGGTTGTACTCTGGTCCGAGGACTGATCCATCTTTCAGAAGTCGCAGCGATGTCATCAGATTGCCGGCTGTACTACGGCGGGGTTCGAAGGTTGTCTGCTGCAATCCCCATTCATCGAGAGTTTTACGCAAATGGTCATCACCCCGGGCGAAAAATTCCAGTGCATCTGTGGCATTTTCTTCGCTGCGCACAACCATCGCCTCAATCAGGTCAGCAAAGTTTCTGTCAGAAATTCCATAGTTGTAGAGGTCGTTGATTGTTTTGCCCTGCTCTTCAAGGATTTTTAACACGACCATAGCAGTGGGGATTTTGATCATTGAAGCGGGCTGGAAGCTCTCGTTCTCATTCTTAGTCAGCAAGACTTCCCCCGATTGATCTTCGATAAGCAGAAACCAATCAACACCTTCGATTAATGCCTCATCGGAGAGGGTTTTCGGAGCTGCTGCGATTGTCGGTTCTGAATGCGGTGGAATCGTTGCTGCTGTAGCGACAGGAGCTTCATGGGGTTTTGAGGTTGGGATAACGGAGGTAGCCTTTTGTGTGGGTTCCGGATTGTCAGTAATTGTAATGTCGGTTTCTGAAGCACCCTGGCAGGCATTCAGCAGAAACACAAGCGTGAATGCCAGAAAGATTATTCGTCTCTCATACTTCTTAACAATACACCGGGTAACAGCTCTCATAAATCAGCAAATTCGGGGCAGCATTTCACCAGCCAGCATATCCAGGCGGCGTGTAGTCCCCAAAGGGGTTTTTAACAAGAGCTGTCCATCAGACTTTTCGATGACCTTACCAATGAGGACGGCTTGAGGTCCATATGGGTGTGCTCGCAGGGTAGCCAATGCACGCTCTGTCTGCTCAGCTGGAACCAGGGCGATTAATTTGCCCTCGTTTGCCATATAGAGTGGGTCGAGACCCAACAAATCACAGGCACTTTTTACATCGCGATCGATGGGAATGTCTTCTTCATTCAATTCGATCGTGACACTGCTTTGGCAGGCAATTTCGACGAGTGTTGTTGCCAGCCCGCCACGGGTAGGGTCGCGTAAGACATGAACAGTTGGGACTGCTTCAAGTAAAGATGCAATCATGCCGTTCAGCGGGGCGATGTCGGACTGGATCTGGCTGCGAAATCCGAGGTTTCCACGCGCTTCGGCAACTGCTATACCGTGATTACCAACAGGACCACTCAGTAGTACTGCGTCGCCTGGTTTTGCTGCAGCTCCGTGAATACTGACACCATCAGGGGCAAAGCCTATTCCAGTTGTGCTGATGAAGATACCGTCCGATTTCCCTTTTTCTGTTACTTTGGTGTCAGCTGCGATGATTTTCACTCCAGCTTCGCTTGCGGCTTTAGCCATTGAAGAAAGAATACTCTCGAGATCACTGATTGGAAAACCTTCTTCGAGAATAAAAGTAGCAGTGAGGTATTTGGGTTGCGCTCCGAGCATGGAAACATCGTTGACTGTTCCACAAACCGAGAGACGACCGATGTCTCCTCCCGAAAAAAACAACGGAAAGACAATATGGGCATCAGTGGACACGACCAGGTGGGTGCCTTTGGGTATTTCTTGCCCAAACTTTAACAGAGCAGCGTCATTACCCAGGTTGAGGATCGTGTTACCCAGGTATTTTTGAAAGACATTTTGGATCAGACTGTGTGTCTTTGTGCCGCCACTGCCATGTCCGATGACGATGTGATCATCATGAGACAGTGGTATTGGACAAAGAGGACCCTCGACAGATGGGAAGTTTTCGGTCATATTATTTCACTTTATGATAGCGGTAATAAGCTGCACAGGCACCTTCACCAGAGACCATCGGTGCGCCAAGTGGGTGAGCCGGGGTGCATTGGATGCCAAAAGCAGGGCAATCGATCGGCTTTGCTACGCCGCGCAATACAGAGCCGGCAATACACAGCGGTGACTCGTTAAGCTCGGCAAATTGAATATCAAAACGATTGTTAGCATCGAATGATTGGTAATCACTGCGTAAACCGAGACCAGATTGGGGAATGGATCCGATGCCGCGCCATTGACGATCGACAGGTTCAAAAATCTGGTTTATCATCTCTTGGGCAGACAGGTTTCCTTGCCTGGTGACATATCGGGGATAACCATTTTCAACCTCAGACCGACCATCTTCCAACTGGCGAACTGTCATCAGAATTCCAAGCGCGAGATCGAGCGGTTCAAAGCCAGTAACCACGATCGGGGTCTGGTATTGCATGGCGATTGGTTCATATTCCCAGTATCCCATGATCGCACAGACATGCCCTGCAGCTAAAAATGCGTTAACCCGATTTTCAGGACTCTGCAAAATTGCATGCATAGCAGGAGGAACGAGGACGTTGGCAGGCAAAACAGAAAAGTTCTGCACGTTGTTTTTCCCGGCATGCAGGACGCTGGCGGCAATAGCCGGAACAGTAGTCTCAAAGCCTACCCCAAAGAAAACTACCTGTTTGCTGGGGTTTTCGCAGGCAATTTTGACTGCATCCATGGGTGAATAGATTACACGGACATCGCCCCCCTGGGCTCGAACAGAAAAGAGATCCCTTGCAGCGCCAGGTACCCGCAGCATGTCGCCAAAACTGGTGAATATTACGTCGGGATTACTAGCAATCTGGAGAGCTTGTTCGATCAATTCCAGCGAGGTCACACAAACCGGGCAGCCAGGTCCATGAATCAGGGTGATTTGTTCTGGAAGCAGCTGGTCGAGCCCATACTCCATGATGGCATGAGTCTGTCCACCGCAGATTTCCATGATGTTCCAGGGTTTGGTCGTGATCCGCCGAACTTCCTCAAGGATGGCTTTCGTTTGCCGAATTGCTTCGGGGGTGGTTGACTGAGTGGTCATGATGACGAAGCAGTGCTCCCGTAAAAATTCTGGTTGAAAGCTTCAAGTTCTTTTAATATTTTCAGCGTTTCGGTGGCTTCGAGATCAGTCAATACATTTAATGCAAAGCCAGCATGCACCAATACATATTGACCGGGTTGGGCTTCGGGTGTGGTCGCCAGGCAGACTTCCTGGACAACCCCGTCAAAATCGACCCTGGACATCAGGGTGCCGTCAAGATCATAAATTTCAATTACCTTACCTGGAATTCCCAAGCACATAATTACTCCTTTACTAAACCAGACTGAAAAAGGGCACTAACCAACTGACCCAGAGAAACACCGCCGTCGTTGGTCGGGACCTGGTGATGCCAGAGCGGTGTAAAACCGGCTTTCTCGAGTGCTGGAACTGTCTTTTGCAGCAGAAGCTTATTTTGCCATACTCCACCAGAAAGTGCCACAACATTCACGCCGCTTTCTTTGCGCAGTTGTTCTGCCGCGGTTAGAGCCATTTTCACGATTCCGTTGTGAAACTTTGCAGAAATTACTTCTGGTTGACTTCCATTTCTCAATTCATCAATGATAGCCCGAAACAAGGGCTGAAGCAAGATCTGATCTTTTTCTAATGGCAGGTCATAAGCGTCTTGTGTGTCCGGGTCAGCGATGGCTTCGAGCCTGATCGCATTCTGAGCTTCGTAACTGATTTCCTGATAGAGACCGATAAGGGCTGCCACAGCGTCAAAAAGACGACCCATGCTGCTGGTCAACGGAGAGTTGAAACCGGTCTGGGTTTGATTGACAACTACTTGCTGTTCAACTTCACTCAGATATTCAAGCGGGGCTAAACCTTCAGCCTGGTCAAGCAGAGCGAGGTTGGCAAGATATCCCAGCGCGAGGCGGGCAGGTTTTTTGATGGAGGCTTCGCCACCGGGCAAGGGAACGTATTCAAGATGAAAGCGACGTTGATAATCGTGATAGCTGGCTAAGAGAATTTCTCCGCCCCAGATTGTGTTGTCGGGTCCATAACCGGTGCCGTCAAACGATAACCCGATGACCGGCTCTGATCTGTTCCAACCGTTATCCGCCAGGCAGGAACAGATGTGGGCATGATGGTGTTGAACCGAAATGAGAGGGATTTTGCTCCCCCTGGTTGAAAGAGCTGCATAACGGGTTGCCATGTAATCCGGATGCAGGTCGCAGGCGACCATTTCTGGTGTGATGCGGAAAATTTTCTTATAGTGTTCAATTGCCTGGGTGTAGGCTGCCCATGTCTCCTGGTTGTCCAGGTCTCCGATATGGTGACTGACAAAGGCATAGTGGTCGCGCCCGATTGTGAAAGTGTTTTTCAGGTGTGTACCAGTTGCCAGACTTGGAGGAGCTTGAAAAGGAAGCCGGACCGGATTTGGAGCATATCCTCGCGCACGGCGGTTAAAATATACCTGACCTCGGAAGGTAGAGACCACAGAATCGTCAATACGGGTCTCAATCGGTCGGTTGTGCATGAGGAACGCATCGGCTATGTAGTCCAATTTTTCGAGAGCTTCCTCATTTTCAGTTACGATCGGTTCTTCGCTCAGGTTGGCGCTTGTCATCACCAAAACTTCAGGGTAACCAAGCTTTTTTTCGAGCAGAAGGTAGTGTAAAGGGGTATAGGGAAGCATAAACCCGAGCGTGTTTTGATCTGGTGCAACAATTTTTACCAGGTTTTGACCTTTTTCAGTAAGCTCGAGCAGGACAATCGGCGCCTGGGCAGATTGGAGCAGGGTTTTTTCTTCGGGTTCGATCCAGCAATACTGATTGATGGTTCCCAGGTCAATGGACATCACAGCAAAAGGTTTGCCGCTGCGTCTTTTCCGATGGCGCAATTCTTCCACAGCCTTGGCGTTGTTAGCATCGCAGACAAGGTGGAAGCCGCCCAACCCTTTAACTGCCAGGATTTTGCCATCTTTTATCATTTCCCGTGCTGCTTGCAGAGCGTCTTCCTTTTCAGAAAGCACATCTCTTCCAACCTGGAGCCAGATATGAGGCCCACAAACAGGGCACGCCACAGGCTGGGCATGGAAGCGACGATTGGATGGGTCGTGATATTCGTTTGCACAATCTGGACAGAGCGGAAAAGCGGACATGCTTGTGTTTGGGCGATCGTAGGGGATGCCACTTACAATTGAAAACCGTGGACCGCAATTGGTGCAGTTGATAAACGGATAGAGATAACGGTGATCTGTCGGGTCAAATAACTCCCGCTGGCAATCCGGACAGATATTGAGGTCGGGAGAAACGGGCAGGAATTCAGAAGGGTCATCCCGACTCTCGATGATCTCGAAACTGCTGAAAGCTTGCGTGGGTGCGTTTGTTACCTGAAAAGTGTCTATCTGAGCCATGCGGGGTGGGTTTTCGCGTAATTCACGCAAAAAACCATCCAGCTTTTGCGGTTCACCATGGACTTCGATTTCAACGCCATGAGCTGAGTTCAGAATCCAGCCAGTCAGACCGTATTTATTCGCGTAGCTATATGCTGTTGGTCTGAAACCAACACCCTGGACGATGCCCTGGATGAGCACCCGTTTGTTAATCGCGTTCATTTACTCCTGGGCGTTTCTGACCTTTTCATCCAGCCAATCAATCCATCGGTCGAAACCTTCACCAGTTTTGGAACTTACCTCAAAGGTTTTCAGTCCGGGGTTAAGCATCTCAACACCTTCACGGAAATAATCCATATCAAAATCAATGTATGGTAGCAAATCGACCTTGTTGATGATCAGGACATCGATATTTCGATAGATATTGGGATACTTATAAGGTTTGTCATCACCTTCAGGGGTGGATGAGATCAGAATATTGGCGTGGTGACCAAGCGCAAACCCAGCAGGGCACACAAGGTTGCCTACATTTTCGATCAGGAGGAGGTCAATATCATCCAGATCGAGTTGGTCGATTGCCATACCAACCATATTTGCATCAAGATGACAGTCGCCGCCGGTGTTTATCTGGACAGCGGGCATCCCGGCATCTGTGATCTTATCTGAGTCAATTGTGACGGGTGCAGTATCACCTTCAATCACACCCATGCGCATGTTTTCAGGTAATTTCGCAATGGTTTGCAGGATAAAAGTGGTCTTGCCGGCGCCTGGTGATGCCATGACATTGATCGCGAAAACCTGGTGATCTTCCAGCTTTTTACGGTTTTGTTCGGCTAATTGTTCGTTGGAATCCATTATCCTTTTGACGATTTCAACTCGTTGTTTCATGCTTGTCGTTTTCCTCTTTTTGAATTTCTATGTAATCGACCTGGAATTCTTCTCCAGCGATAATGTTCAGGTTGATGCCCTTGCAATTTGGGCATGGGGTTAGCTCATCTTCCAGGGTGAATTCTGTGCCACAATCCAGGCAGCGGAGAGCCCCCGGAATGCGGTTGAAGTGCAGGGTTGCTTCTTCTGCCACTGTTCCCTTACTGATATGATTCCAGTAGAACTGTACGGAATCATCGATGATAGATGAAAGCGCTCCTATTGAGAGTGTTATATCGGTTACTTTTTGGGCATTGTTTTCCTGGGCAGACTGGATCACAATCGCTAAAAGGCTTTCGGTAACTGCTAATTCGTGCATACCTTGATTATACCCTCCGTGTCAAGACCAGGTGATAGGAGATGTCTTAACATTACAACAGGCACAGAATGACGGAAAGAAAAGGAGGATACTCTTTAAACCAGGTACTCGCCGTGGGAGTAAACTTCAAACTGATTTGCTCGCATATAACCAACAAGGCAAATACCAGCTTCTTGTGCCATTTCGATCGCCAGTGCAGTCGGTGTAGTTCGGGAAACTAAGAAGCTTACCCCCAGGGCGAGGCTTTTCATCACCATTTCTGAGCTGATCCGACCGCTTAGCATCAGGATTGCAGGGCGAAAATCCTGCTTACCCAACAACCAGGCGCCGGCCAATTTATCAACGCAGTTGTGTCTGCCGATGTCTTCCATTACCAGGTTTATTTCGAGCCCATCGCTGAGACAAGCCGAATGAAAGCCACCAGCGTGATCGTGAAGCTTCTGTTCCAACGAAAACCGGTTGTAAAGTAGGGGCAATTCTTTGGCTGGATAACGAGAATTTTTTCCGTTGGCAATATTAGCTTTGGTATGCTGAGGTTCTGTTCCGGTCGAGGTGCGATGAAACTTGGTTGGTTTTAGCACATCGCCATCAACGCTAATTTCAATCGCACTCAAATCTGATTTCAAGCGAATTTTCTGTATTTGGTTCTTATCAGTAATAACATTTTCATTCCAAAGAAAACCAACCGCTAATTCCTTTAAATCAGTCGGAGAACAGACAAAAGAAATCCAGCTTTCGCTATTTACAAATAACTCGAGTGAGTGTTCACTAATAACCGGTTTGTGCGTTTCTATCAATTGTGGGGCGGTGTCCTGGTAGGTTAAGAGCGGTAACTCAACAAAAGGCGCTTTTTCTGTTTCATTTAAGTTCAAATCATCCTGCAGTAGCTTAGCCGCATTTTCTACCAGGAGTGCAGTTTTGTCGGAAAGCTCCTGTTTGAATTGAAAAGAATAGCCGCGAACAGTCAACATTTTGGCTGTCGGGTAATTGCCAGTAAGCGTTTTTGCTATTGAGAGTAGTTCACCTGCGCTCATATGATGAGTGAATGCTGAATGGTCGGTTGATGGATTAATATCCTCAAACAAAAGGTCAGCAAGTTGTTGTGAATTGTGGGCATCGATGAAAATCACTTCATCATATTCGCAAATATCTTCCGCCATTTCGGGCAGCAGTTGAAAAAGGTAGAGGAAGCGCAGCGAGCCATCCGCAGTTTCAACCCATTCGCCAGGAAATTCGGGCACTCTCAACCCATAACCCGAGGTAACTTTCTCCAGGATGTGCCAACCTGCGCCATCATCTTCGCGGTCCCGGTTGCCGTATGCAATGACTAATTTTTTCATAAAAGAATCCTGTCTTCAAAAAAGCCTCCCCTATGATAACTTAAGGGGAGGCTTTAGTGTAAGTCAAAATAGTTTATCGGTTGAGTGTTTGCGTGAGATTTCCCTGGGAATCGAAAATAGAAATCTCGATTGGCATTTGACCAACCGCATGGGTTGAGCAGCTAAGGCAGGGGTCGTGAGCCCGAATTGCATGCTCAACACGATTCAACATGCCTTCTTTGACTTCCGGACCACGCACGTATTCTTTGGCGACCATATCAACGGCTTTACTCATAGCGTAGTTGTTGTGACCGGTTGAAACGATCAGGTTCACCTTCTCAAGGCGTCCAAGTTCGTCAGTGTAGTAGTCGTGCATCAAAGTACCGCGGGGTGCTTCGATAATACCAACACCGTGACCGGTTGGCTGCTGACGGGTATTCAGGATGTCGTTGCTGAGGATGTCGGGATCATCAAGCAAAACACGAACGCGTTCACACGCAAAGAGTGTTTCGATCATGCGGGCGTAATGGTAGAGAAGTGTGTTCTCAACTGGGGCACCGTTATTGATTGCCTTAAAGAGCTTCAATTCCTCATTTGCAAGTGGAGTGCTGATTCGTTCTGCCAGGTTGATACGTCCAAGCGGACCAACGCGATAAACGCCCTCAGGGAAGCCCAGTTTCTTGTAATAGGGGAACTTGAGGTAAGACCAGGGCTCAACGTGTTCGGCAATGTAATCAAGATAGTTTTGAGCACTGAAAGTCTCAAGTGGATCCCCGTTACGGTCAATAAGGCGAAGATTGCCATCGTATAGTTCCAAACCATTGTCAGGTGTGGTCAGTCCGAAATAACCAGTGGGGAATACGGCAAATTTCTGGACTGTTTCTGCATTGGCTTCTGCCCAGTCCTTTACGATCTTGATGCCTACTTTCGTTGTGGCGATCTGTTCGTCCAACTGAGCGAGGATGCGTTCACGACCTTCAGCAGTAAGGGTGCGGTTGACACCGCCCGGGATTGCAAAAGTGGGGTGGATACTGCGTTCGCCCAGCTCAGAGATGATCGACTGACCGAACTTGCGCAGACGCACAGCTTTAACGGTCAGATCGGGGTCGGCTTGGATCAAACCAACAACGTTTCGGATCGCCGGGTCGGCATCGAAACCTAACAACAAGTCAGGACCAGCCAGTTCAAAGAAATGCATACCGTGGCTTTGAATGACCTGACCCATGTGCATCAGTTCGCGTAAAAGTGACGCAGGGCGAGGTGGGGGGCAGCCCAAGACGATATCCGCAGCTTTCGCAGCAGCCAGATGGTGGCTGACAGGGCAAATGCCGCAGATTCGGGGGGTGATTTGCTGCATTTCGGACACGAACCGTCCTTCGCAGAATTTTTCGAAACCACGGAATTCGTTCACGTGAAAGTAGGCATGCTCCACAGTGCCATCGTCCTTCATATGGACAGTGACTTTGGCGTGCCCTTCAATTCGGGTTACGGGTTCAATTGTAATTTTTTGTGTAACCATAGTTCTCCTAGTGCCAATCATTGGTCAGATCGTTGACTTCGGGCATGCGACCCTGTGCAAGTTCGGCCAAAACGTGGAAAATCGCGTCAGCGCTTGGTGCGCAACCGGGCAGGAAGACGTCTACTTTGACGACATCGCTGACCGGGCGAACGTGTTGAGGTACTGCCAGTTCGGGATCATCCGGAATTTTGCCGCTCTCATCGGTGCTTTCAGTCTCGATGTAAGCGCGTTGGAGGGCTTCGTCAGCACCAAAGAAGTTGCGCATGGCGGGAACGCCGCCGAATACTGCACAGTCACCTAAAGCGACGAGGATCTTGCATCGTTCGCGCATTCTGATGGCTACTTCTTCATTATGTGAATTGGAAATACCACCTTCGAGGATGCCTACATCCACACCATCGATGTCCGGCTCTTTAAGATCGGTGATCGGAGTGGCGCGGAGATCAACCAATTTGGTTAATTCAATAATTCTTTCGTCCATGTCCAAAAAAGACATATGGCAGCCAGCACAACCCGCAAGCCAATCTGAAGCTACTTTTGGTTTTGCCATGTTTTTCCTTTCATACTCCTTTGTTCGAACCGCTGGCTCAAGCCAAAACGATCGATGAAATTTTGTCAGTCACTACTGCCTGCCAATCCGATTGGAGGCTGAAGCCGGATTTATCTGCAAGATCTCCCAGGACTTCTGAGACAGATCGCTGCTGTTCACCAGGTATGATTGCCTGGCGATTGAGCTCGATGCGACCGTCGGTTGTCAGATAATGACCTTCTTCCTCAGCCCAAATCTTGCAGGGCAAGACCACATCAGCCAGCTCAGAAAATTCATCCAGGTAACTGGTCTGAACGATCTTAAAACCACCGTTTTTCATACCTTCTACTGCGTGATGGCAAGCATGCCCATCACCTATTGCATAGAAAGTCACCGGGCTGTTACCAACTTCAGGGTTCAGCTCAAGACCGAGCAGAGAAGCAGCAAAACTGTTGGTATCACCTTTCAGGATCACCACTTTCGCGCCGACTTCTTGTGAGTAGCGGACTATATTTTTCAGAGTTTCCAGGTTTTCCAACTTAGCAAATTCTTTGCCAAGAATAACCACGGGGTGTTGCCAGTTTTTAATATTGTCCAACAATCGATAGGCTCTGTGAGCGACAAAACCTTCATTTTCAATGATTTTGTCAGTTTCATCACAGGCACCTCCGGCTTTATGGCAAGCCAGGAGATTGAAGATTTGCTCGTAATTTTCACCAACAGACACCAATCGGTTAGTAAAGTTATCTGACAGCTTGTTTTCTTTTTTGGTGACCATGACAAGGTTGAATGCTTCGCTCAGCTTGCGTTTCAGCAAGAAACTTGCGACCGGGTAATCATTCACCAGGTCAGCGCCGAGAATAATTGCGGCGTCAGCTTCTTCCAATGCGCCGAGGTCGGATTCGAATGCTCCAAATTCGCGAGCCAGTTCAAGGCTTACTGCTGCGCTCTCATCATGACCGAGGAGGGCAGTTTGACCGATCTTGTAGTTTTCTTTGAAAAAGTTTTGGAAAGTAGTCAGATTTTCGATCGATTGTCGACCTGAGATTAAAGCCTTGATTTCTGCGCTGTCATGTGCCTTCATTTGAGTTGAAACAACATTGAGGGCATCTTCCCAGCTGATTGGCTGCAATTTACCATCACGGCGAATAAGAGGCTCATTAACCCGTAAACGGTCTTCTTTGACCGGGTTGTAACGACCCTTTTCGCATAACAGTCCATCGCCAAAGGTGGCATCCATATCGCCATCAAGACGTACCAGGCGGTTATTGCGGGTTTTAACGACGCGGTAACAACCAACACTACAGTCCATACATATGGATTTGGTGTGGGTCAGATCGGTATCGCGACCCTGATACATGGAGCGCCGGTCGATGAGAGCACCGGTCGGGCAG
>Ga0123334_1004510_pt1 | contig 14130 bp, 10 predicted proteins | sample BiotimSIPDNA_FD_89706 | JGI IMG/M metagenome (GOLD analysis project Ga0123334, IMG submission 89706) | Anaerobic biogas reactor microbial communites from Washington, USA - Biogas_R1 time_0 SIP DNA | ecosystem: Engineered > Bioreactor > Anaerobic > Unclassified | place: Washington, USA... | reverse complement strand
GGAAAAAAACAGTCCGTCTTTAAAGCCATCTCAAAATAGTCCGTCCGTAAAGGCAAGACTAAAGATTAGTCCGTCCTTTCTAACCCACGCAGGGGCTCTTTTTTTGCTTTAATAATTTCGGTTGATGGAATCGAACCGCCAATAGGAGGAATGTATGTTTATTATAACCGATGTAAACAGCAGATTCGGGGCTAAACTGGCTCTCCAACTGCTTCGGTCAGGACAAAAGGTGCGCGGCGTTGGAAATCATAGAGAAAACCTGGCCTATCTAAAAAGTGAAGGCATGGAAATCGCCACCGGACAAATAGTCGATCCCGTATTTTTAGCCAGTGCGTTTAAAGATGCTCATACCCTGGTGCTTATTGCTCCAGCTCCTTCAAATCTGGAAAGCTTCAGCAACACTTTCCATCAGGTTGGCTCTGCGGCATGCAAAGCAATAAAAGACTCAAAAATCAATACTATTTTCTTCCTCTCCAGTATGGGTGTGGAGCAAACCTCCGAAGCCGGCCTAATCCTGGGGCTTCGGGATATCGAACAACAACTGGACACCCTTAACACCGAAAATGTAATCTATCTGCATCCTGGTTACTTTATGGAACACACCCTCTCCAAAATCAGTTTTATCAAGCAAAAGGATATGATCGCAGATTCCATCGATGCACAAACACCTCTATATATGGTTTCAACCGAAGATGTCGCAAATTACGTAGCTGAAATGATTAATAAAAGAAACTACTATGGCCGGGCGATTGTAGAATTATATGGAGACCGCTTGTCCTACAGAAAAGCTACCAAGATTATTGCAGATAGTATCGGAATTCCAGAATTACCCTATGTTCAACTTCTTGATCCAGAGATGAGAAATGAATTGGTAGAAAATGGGTTTTCCATAAATATGGCTAATGCCTATGTGGAGATGTCTCATGCTTTGAGTCGGGGAGCTCTCTGCCCAAACCTGATAGACAAAGAAGTACCAAATTGTCCTACCCGCTTTACTCAATTCGTGAATAGTATATTTGTTCCGGCTTTTAAGGCGGCGATTTAAAACCTGCTTAAAATTGTGGGGCACTGAGGTGCCCTGCTGATTATTCCTATGCTTTCAATTAACAGTCTTACTGCTTAAACGATAAAATTATGCAAAAAAACCATGACAAGACTACTGAAATGCTTTAAATTATGTAGGAAAACTCCTCAGTATATCTAGATAGGGAAGCATGGCAATGGATGATCTTTTGTCTGAGACGGTTTCATTATCCGAAAGTGAGCTCATAGCTGCAAATCCACCTGAACCCAAATCAATCGGTTCTGGTATAGTCAAATCGATCCTAGGAAAGGGAGGCGCTTCGGTTGTTTATGAGATCTGGAATCCAAAACTGGAAATTTATCGGGCAGTAAAACTATGGAGACCAGTACAGACAGAAAAAACTATTCAGCGGTTTGAAAATGAGATTAAAATCACTGCTAAGCTGCATCATCCCAATATTGTGGATATCTATACTGTTGGTGAATGGAATGGACTTCCATACATCGAAATGGAAAAAATCCAGGGAACAAATCTAAAAGAGCTGATAAAAACCAGGGGAGCGATTCCTGAGTTGGTTGCAGCGGCAATAGTGATCTGTATCTGCAGGGCTCTCAGTTATGCTCATAATCACGAATATATCCTTTCTGGAAAAAGCTGTAAAGGCGTGATTCATTGTGATATCAAACCGGCCAATATAATGATTTCTGAAACCGGAACCATTAAATTAATGGATTTTGGTATTGCTCACCCTTCAAACAACCCCAATCCATCTGAGAAAAGCTCTATAACCGGCTCTTTGCAATACATGTCTCCGGAACAGCTAAATTCCAGACCATTGGACCCAAGAAGCGATCTTTACTCTTTGGGTGTTCTTCTATATGAGTTGCTTTCAGGGACAAAAGCCTTCCCAGCCAGTTCTATCAAAGAATTAATACAAAAACGGAAAAAAAACGATTTTTCCCCCTTGGGATTTTTCTGCAAAAATCTCTCTGCTAAGGCCAGGGCAATTGTTGAAAAACTGATGGAAGTCGATCCTGACAAGCGTTTCCAGAGTGCTGATGAGCTGATGGAGGAGATAGAGAGGAGCTATCATGAGCTTACCGAAGAAACTCCAGAAGTCTTTTTATCCCGTTTTTTAGCAGGAGAAAAGATTAAAAATAAAAGCAGAGTAAAAGTCTCCAAGTTAGCGCGTCTGAGCATGTTCTTTTTTCTGCTATGTTCTTCAATTTTTATAGTTTTTTTATGGAGCGGTAGAAAAACGACTGGTTTTAATTTTATTCAGGCAAACCCTTCTCCTGTTGATTCACTCACTAAAAACCCTTCTCCACCACCATCTCAACAAAGCATTCCTGCTGCAACTCCTACTAATAATAGCAGAAAAAAACAAAGTACAATAGCACCCAGAAGCCCTGCTTCGGTCAAAACCGGGGTTTCTTCTGGTAGAAAAGCCACTGTTCAGCCCCGTCCCAAACTTGCACAACCATCGGTGAAAGAAGTTGAATCGGTTCTGAATTCAGCCAGCACTGCTCAGGAAGAGGTTAATGATGCTACGATTCTGGATGAGATAAGGCGGCTGGTAAATGAAGGCCAGTTGAGTCAGGCAGAACGGATGTTGCAGGAATTTCCAATTAAAGATGGCGAATACCATCTTATCTATGCGGAGTTGCATCTAAAAAGAAATAGAACGAAAGCAGCGATGCAGGAAGCGGAAAAAGCGCTACGGGTCGCAGCTGCAAGAATTTCGCCTTCTGAACTTAGAGAAAAAGTTTTATATTACAAGGCCAAAGTGCTTTCAGTGGAGTATGAAAATGCCCCTGATAAGCAAAACGGACAGAAAGCTATGGAGGCATGGTATGAAGTTAAGTATGCTCTTCGTTCCAATACTGCACATCCTCATTACATAAAAGCTGATGCGGAGATTCGTCGGATCAGTGTATCTTTACAATGACTCATAGAAAAAATGGAGATTTTCATGAATTTGGCCTTTAGAGTCCTACTCTTTTGCTTTATTATAAGCTGGCGAATCGTTACCGCGCAGGATCTGGTGGAGTTAAGCGGATCGTTGCCGGAATCCTTAAGCGCTCAATCATACCTGGTAGTTGGGGATATTTTCGTCTCCCCAGGATCTTCTGTATCTATTGAAGCCGGTTCTGTGCTTCTGTTTGAAAGCTTTACTGGCATGCATGTCCAGGGTACCGTTTATGTGAAAGGAAATGAGGATAAACCGGTAGTCTTTACCTCAAAAAACGATAAACAGCATAACCCTAATGCTACCGTAGATGCTGCTCCTTTTGATTGGAACGGTATCGATATCTACGAAAGTGCACTGGGCTCTAGTTTTGACCGATGTACCATCCGTTACTCTGTTTATGGTATTCGCTCCCAGACAGAGCATTTCAAGGTGATAAACTCAATTTTCAGTAATAATGGAAAAGCCGACATGACCATAAAAGGTGAACGCCAGGATATTAATTCACATACTCCTTTCTCCTACGGATTGCCATCGGTGGATGCGCCGTCAAAGTTGCCTCAGCCTCAGCAAATAGCCGAGACTTTACCTCCAAAAGCCGAACTCCCAGCCTCTTCCACTAGTTCGGATCAGCAAAAAAGAATAGGAGTTCAGATCCTGCGTTACACTGGGCTGGCTATAGGAGTGGGAGCTGGGGCTGCTTCTGTCTGGTATTTTATTCGCAAGTTTCAGCCTGCGCATGACCGGCTGGAAGAGTTGTCTACTATTGATGATAATGAAAAATGGAAGTACTCTTCCAAAGACTGGGAATCAGCCGAAAAGGAACGCTCTCGTAAATTGGGATTGTGCATTGCCGGAGCTGGTGGTGCAATGCTTGGCATAGGAATGTTTTCGATCTCATTTGCATTTTGATATTCAGATACAGTACAGGATAGAGGACATGAAAAGAAAAACCGGTAAAACCATTCTGATGTGTGTAGGATTGCTTTTTTGCACCTGCACTAATCTTACCAATCCGTTTCAGAATAAAGATGAAGCAAGGGCGGAAATAACCAATTGGAATCTGTCCGACTCACTTTCCATACCTATTTTTTCTACTTATAACATTCCCGTGAGGGTTCTTCTTGGGGAGCATCTCGATAGTTTCAAAGTGCATGTAGACAATAACAGGTTGTGGAGCTCTCAGGACAGTGTAATTTCCAGAAATGGAATAAGACCCGGATATATCTACTCTTTTCCTTTCTCTTTTTATGACACTGGTTGGCAGAAAATAAAGCTGATATCTTATAGAAATAACGGCGATTCGGTAGCTGACAGTTGCTTTTTACGTGCTGTTTCTCCATTGAAGCAATATCCCATATCAGGAAAGGTTGGGGATTCTATCTTGCTAAGTACTATGCCAATCAAAGATAAACAGGTACTTTATATATGGGATTTTCATAACGGTGTAGTAATAAAAGAATATGCCTGTTCTGTACGTGTAAGAATAACAGCTCCATTTACTAGCCGTTTCGGGCGACTGTATGTGGAGGATTACTCGGGTTACCGTTCACCTGTGACTCTCTTTGAAATTACATCACAGTCATCTCAGAATGAGCTTTCGCTTGTCTGTATTAATGATTCTGTCAGAGGGGATACCGTATTTTCTGCGGATGCACAGATAAAATTCAGATTGGAAGTGTCGGGGGCACAGCAGCTCAAAAATGCCTCTATCAATGGTCAGAAGTTCGATGAAAGCCAGAGAAAGGGAGATCTGTATGTGCTGGGGCACAATCTTAAGGGACTGGACACTGCTACTACTCCCCAGAAACTCGATATAACCATTACTGATGATCAGGGACGTTCTGTCAGCAGAACTTTTTATGTAAAATTCATAATAGCTGCCCCGGAAATCGATGTAGTATATCCTATGGATAGCCTTAATACTGCAGATTCTTCGGTAGACGTTTTGGGAAAAGTTACCAATATTAAACAAAACAGCATCTTGTATCTCTTTGTCAGAAACAATGGAAAAAGTCTGGCAAAGGTCAAGGTTACCAGGGATCAATCGATATTTTCTTTCAAAGTACAGCTTTCTGGTACATCCAACCACATTTCACTTGAGCTGTTTTCTGATTCACTTATGGAAAGCTCAATGCTGGCAGAGCATAATTTTTATGTTTTTTATGATACGGCTTATGTTGACAATATTGCACCTCAGATCCGTAAAATCTTCTGTAATGGGGTGTTGGTAGACGATGAGTTTACCAGCAGAACCGATACGATGCAACTTGAAATTGATGCAATTGATAATAGCAATAAACTGACTGTTACAGTGAATGATCAAGTGGTTAATAAAGGTTCCAACGAGCTTTTCTATTCTACAAAAGTTATCCTTACCCATAAAATGGAACCCACAGTAATAGTTATCCAGGCAAAAGACAGTGCAGGATATACTAGTGTTGATACAATTTATGTCAGGTACAACCGTCTTCCTCTGTGGACAGAAATCCCATCTTATGCGGCTGTAAATGCTGACAAGGATACAGTTATCAAGATATCAGTTACTGATCCCGATGGTGATCCGATTCTGGTTACCATGACTATTCCGTTTAAATCCGGTAACATGGTAATAAATGCCAGTAGTGGTCAGGTCTCCTTGAAACCTCAAATTGCTGATACAGGTACTTATGAAGTAAGGCTGGAGGTTTCTGATGAATATGAAGTAACTGATACTTTCTTTACGCTGTTAGTGAAAGGAAATGAATCCACGTCTGTCAAGTTGATGACATCTGAAAATGAATTTCCTGATACTCTCTGGATTGGAGAGGCTTTATCGGTTCCTTTAAAAGCGATTCCACTTACCGGAACCCGTCCTTTCACATATCAGGCCAGATTTGCTGACAGTAAATCGACAGACATTGTTCATGATGGTTCAGACAGCATGCTGCACTGGATTCCCAAATCTGGAGAAACTGGCTTGCGGAAATTGTGTGTTAAGATAACAGACAGTCTTGGCTGCTCAGATTCAATTACTGTCGAAATAGTGGTTTTATTGGCCAGTGTCCGATGGGATAAAAACCCAGTACAATGTTATGAGAATGATTCGGTACTGACCACAAGTGTAATTCTCAGTAAACCATTGAATTTTCCGGTTAGTATAGGGTACCGGATCACTTTCCCTTATAGCCCGGGAGCTACAGCAGAGGATATCAGTTCTCCGCTATCTGATGTAATCAGCTTTAAAGCGGGTGATACTGTAGCAAGTCTGAAAATCAAAGTTTTCAATGATTCAATTCCTGAAAACAACGAAAGATTTAATATTGAGCTTCTTAATAATGACAGTCTGAGATCGAGTTTTCCTGTACTGGAATGTGAGATTATAGATAATGATATGGTGTACTTTTATTTCGATGAAACTGAAATGACTCATAGAGAAAGGGAGAGAACCGATAAAATAATAGTTAAGTTATCCAAACCACTGGAGATAAAGCTTGTATTATCATGTCTGGTGGATAGCAAGTCCACTGCGAAGGTAGGGGAAGACTTTATTCTTAATATTGAAGATGGGAATGTGGTGTTTGAACCGGGAGATACCGAAGTTCTGATTATCCTGACTATTATTGATGATGATATTCGGGAAGATGATGAAAAGATCATTTTACAACTGAAATCCGACAGCAGTTTTGCTACACCCAGACTCGATTTTTTCGGAAATCCTAAAAATACTTTTACTTATACCATAATTAATGAGGATTCTCCTCCTCCTCCACCTGTTAATTATTCGTTTGAAAGATCGGAAATAACCGGACGTGAAGATGACATAGTAGTTAAAATACCTGTTAAACTCTCTGGTGAACTCAAATCACCTTTCACCGTGCAATATAGTCTGGATACTAATTCATCAAAGAATGCCGCAAAATTGGGCAGTGATTTTCGTTTGGAAGCTAACGGATTGTCAACTACCGGTTCTTTAACTTTTGAAGCAGGTGAAACTAGAAAAGAGATCAGTGTATGGCTGATTGATGATACCATTCCCTTGGATACTGCATTCTTTATCCTGAAATTGCAATCTGAGTCAGAACTGGCAATACCGGGAGACAGAACCAGTATGAGGTATACAATTGAACCAAATGAAGTTGAAGTCTCCATTAACGGTTACGGAACTGATTATCATTTTTTCGAAAATTACAAAGATATGAAGGTTGATTTTAATTTAAGTTCTTCACTTGATTCTAAGTTGGAGGTTTATTACGGAGTAGATGACTCTTCGACTGCTGTTGCTGGAGAGGACTATACATTACTAGGACCTAATCCCGTAGTTTTCAACCCTGGCGATATTAGTAAAGGTATGAAGTACGAAATGGTACAAGACGAAAATGAAGAAGATACTGAGTTTATGATTATCAGAATAACTAAGATATCTGATAAGAAGAAAGCTTATATTGGGGAAAAATCTTGGATTCGCATATATATATACGATGAACAAGTTTGGCGATGGTAAAGCAATAGATGTCGAAATGCTGTTTAGCTTTTCTATATGCCTAAATTTAAACTATTCAACAATACCGTATGCTTTTGCACCCCAGGGTGAAACTTTTACAATCCATAATTCACCTCTGGGGAAAACAAGACAAGTTGATTTGGCAAGCTTTATTATAACTACAGCTTGCCAGAAATTTTCAGCTTCAGTTTATAAAACCACCCAAAGCACTGCTAAACTGATCTAATTGATTGACAGCTACTTAATGAAACGCAACACACCTGCCATTTTTTCATAATCTATACTCCAAAGATAGGGTACAACTAAGGTCCATTCTTTTGTGGGATGTTTTAGGATACTTCAAAGTAGTATATTTTTTTATCCTATGTTCCCATTCATCTTTTTTGGAGGCACCTATGCTGACTACCAGAAGATACGAATATCTGCCAATTAAACAAATTTCCATTCATCCCACCATTGCTAACCATCGGGAGCTTTCATTAAACAAGGTAACTCATCTGGAAAAGGACATCCTGAAAAATGGCCTTTTAGAACCGCTGGTAGTCTGGGAGCGGCAAGCTGGTGAATATTTCCTGGTGGGCGGGTTTCATCGCATGGAAGCCATTAAGCGGATCAGGAACAATAATCCTACCTATTTTGACAGAGTGGATGTAAGGGTTATTGCAGGAGATCCTGATGAAATCAAAGCCTTGAATCTCAAACTCAATGCAGACAGGCTGGATGTAAGAATCACAGATTACTTTGAAACTGTAATCTATCTAAATAATGTAAACTGGTCATCAGAACGCATTGCCGAATTCCTGGACAAAAGCGTTTCCTGGATAGAGGAGATAATCCACTTTGCACCTATGATCAACGATCAGATCCGTCAAAAATTGGAATCAGGAGAGCTATCCTGGAACAGGGCAAAGCAGATTATTCAGAAATCATTGAAAGCGCCTGCAGGTGAAGAAAAAGCGGTTATCGATGAAGAATTGGCAAAACAGCAGGGGAGAATATCTAAACCCTTGTCTTTCAAATCGGTACTGGGACATTTTGCTAAGTTAAGAAAAACAGCTCCGGATAAGATCTATTCTATTAAACTGGATCATCTCTACTCGCTCTTTAAAGTTTTGCAGGGAAGAGAATACTGCGATCAGGATATTGAAATGGTTAAAGAGATTTTCCCGGAACTGATACCCTCGCAAAAAGAGTTAGTCTCACAATCTCAATAATGATCAGTTTTTTTGCGAAGCAGTGTCGTTGTTAAAATATTTACTTAGTACATTTCTGGCGGTGGCCGAGACGAAAGGGTCACGCATTCTTCTGGAACCGATTTCCTCTAAAAGTGGCACCGCCCGTCTGTCCCCCAGTTCGCCCAGTTTTTCGGCTGCACGTATTCGGGTACGTATGCTTGCATTCGAGTTAAGATCGTGCATATAGATATTTACCATGTCCACTTTTACACCAGCAGCTTCCATGACTTTTACCGTATTCCATCTTATCCAGTAATGATTGTGATCAAGCCATTGACGGATCCGTTTATGACTGCTGAGAGAAAGCGTACGGCTTACCAGATTAATAAGTGATTCAGGAGCTTTTTCTTTTCTGAAAATCTCCTCCAGATCATCAATCAGTGGATCTATCTGGTATTTAAGGACCTCCTTGTTCATTTCCAGTGCAGTGTTGAAATGCTGGTCTGCAACTAAATAGTTGGCTTTTTTCAGTTCCAGACGACCCTGGAAAAACTCCGACCAACTGCTTTTTTTTGAACCTGAATGCTCTGTTAGCAGCTTATAAGCACTGTCAAGGTTCTTTGCATTCAGCAGCGAATCGAATTGGTGCATGTAGGAAGGTACCGATGGTTTCTCTTTTTGTGGAATATTAATTTCCTGCGATTTTCTTGAGTGCAGAATCAGAAATGGCAGTACAATAAAAAAGGCAGAGAGAAGAAAGGCACATAGTACTGGGATATAATTGTAAAACGAATTGGTATTCTTCTGATTGGGTAAATTCTGCCTGCAGGAGTTTTTTAAATAGGAGTAAATTTTGTCTGCAGAGACATTACTTTTTTTCAGCAGGTATTTTATACCCTTTCTGTTAGTGGAAAGGAAAAGAAAAGACACCTGTTCGATAATAGCCTTAGAGGTATTAATCAGGTTCTGTTTTGTAAAAAATATCCTGGGAGATCTTTGGTTTAGGGGGGATGAGCTTTTTGCAATATCTGCTGCATCAGGGTGATTGATCATGGAAATTAGTTCTGCAGCAGAAGAGATTCTTTCATCTTTCGAAGCTTTCAGCAATGCAGTTACTGCTTTTTCAAGGTCCTCCGGAATATCCTGGCGTAAGGATTTCAGTGGAGGGTAATCCTGGTTGATAGTCGCATAGAAGGTTGCGGGAACACTATCACGCAGGAAAGGATGTTTTCCGGTGATCAGCTCGTAAAGCACAACGCCGAATGAAAAAAGGTCACTGCGTGCATCCACAGCAGAGCCGTCGATCTGCTCAGGGGACATATAACCAGGTGAACCCACGCTGACCCCCGACTGGGTAAGTCCGATCCAGGGAGCCTTGACCACTCCAAAATCGGTCAATTTGGCGATGCCGTTTTGTGAATCGATCAGTATGTTTGCCGGCTTGACATCGCGATGGATAATATGCTGCTGATGAGCAAGGTGCAGAGCAGAGGCGATCTGTACCGTTATGGAACGGATCTTATCGAATGGTAAAGTTTTATGTCTCTGAAGAAGCTGATCCAGTCCTTCACCCTTTACATATTCGAAAGCTATCCAGGGGATCCCATCCTGCTCACCTGCGTCGTAAACGGTTACTATGGAAGGATGAGAGAGTTTGGCACATGCCTGAGCCTCGAATGCGAACCTTTTGAGAAACTCCTGACGGGTTGTTTCGTTTACAGATCTTTCGAGTGCGATAACTTTTATGGCCACCTGGCGACGCAGAACCGGGTCTTCTGCCAGGTAAACCCGCCCCATGGCTCCTTCACCCAAAAGATTAATAAGCTCATAGCGGCTGAGTCGTTTGATTGGAAACAGATTTTCTTTTGGTGTACTCATAAATTTAAAAACAATATAATTCCTGATTGCCTGTTTGACTTCATTGCTGCATTCAATATACAATTATGATGCCATCACCGAATGGAAGTACTCTTTGAGCGGTGAGCGATCGGATAAAGAGTTTTAATTATTATTCGGAATTGAAGATGAGATCTCTGTCCAAAGCAGAAAATAAGCACTATATAAATGCAGTATTTGGAAGCGGTGATGGGATTTGGGATTGGGATCTTCGCACCGATAAAATATATCTAAGTGAGAATTTAAAAAAAATTCTGGGATATACTGATAATCAGATCGGCAGTAACCCACAGGAATGGATCTCCCGGATTTATTACAAAGATCGCCGGAAATTTAAAAGTAAGCTGCAAAAATGTCTTAGTGGTATTTACGATCTCCTGGAGCTTGAATGTCGCATGGTTCACAGTGATGGCAGCCTGAGGTGGATGTGGATCAGAGGAAGCATAAAGCGTAATATCAGGGGAGAAGTTATACGAATTTGCGGATTGCAGACCGATATCAATTCCAGAAAAATCGATGAGCTGCAGCAGACAAAACTTCTTCATGAATACCGATTCGCTCTGGCTTCTGAAAAGTTGTTGATGGAGGAGCTGGATAGGAAAAACCGGGAACTCACAGAACTCTCCATAACCGATGGGCTGACTGGCCTCTTTAATCATCGATTCCTGCAGGACCGTTTCGATTTCGAATTGAAACGGGTTCGTCGCTACGGTGGGGATCTTTCTTGTATGTTAATCGATATCGACCATTTTAAGAGGATAAACGATACCTGCGGTCATCAATTTGGAGATAGTGTCTTACGCCAGCTTGCAACTATTATGAAAACCAGATCGAGGGAAATAGATATCTGCGGCAGATATGGCGGTGAAGAATTCATGATAATAACCAATCTGAAAGCCGATGATGCGTTACGTTACGCTACAAAGTTGCATACTGCAATAGAGGAACATCCTTTCAAAAACGGTTCTACTAACATAAAAGTAACTGTAAGTATCGGTATCGCAGAATACAGAAGCGATGTCAAATTTAAGCAGCAGTTGATCGAACGGGCTGATAATGCATTGTATCAGGCAAAAAAAGATGGCCGTAATCTTATCCGGATATGGAAAGAGCTGGATTATCAGTATGATAAAGTACTGGATCGAAGCGGGATAGAGGAGCTCAAACTCAAATTTGAGCAGATGTCAAAGCAGATGCGAAATACCTATATCGAATCTACCAATGTGCTCATTAAGGCAATAGATGCTAAGGATCCACTGGCAAAGGAGCATTCACAAAATGTTTCTGTTTATGCCACCCAGATAGCCAAAGCGCTGAAATTGAAGGAATCTGAAATCGAGATAATCTCCAGTGCAGCACTTTTGCATGATGTTGGCAAGATCAGTATACGTGATGAAATACTTTCGAAAAAGGACAAATTAACTTTTGCTGAGCTTCAGACTCTTAAGCGGCATCCGGAAATCGGAGTGAATATACTCCGGGAGCTAAAATTTCTGGAAAAAGAGTTACCCATTATTTTGCATCACCACGAAAGGTATGATGGAACAGGGTATCCCCATGGGCTAAAAGGGCGGGAGATTCCGCTGGGGTCACGGATTATTGCAGTGGCCGATTCATTTGATGCGATGGTTTCGGGGCGCAGTTATAAGAAAAAGATCTCATGGAGAGCTGCTTTAGAAGAATTGAAAAAAGGATGTAATACACAATTTGCTCCTGAGGTGGTTGAGGCTTTCTTGAAGGTACAGAGATCAAAAAAGAATGCTGCTTTAAAGAAAGTAGGGAAACAATGAAAGTTCGCATGAGGGAATATGACAGCATTGTCGAACTGCTGATAGAGGGTAATATCATGCAGGAAAATGTGGATGTCTTTAGAAACCGTCTTAATGACCTGATTGATAACGGCAAAATAAAAATCGTGCTTAATTTTGGAGATACCAGTTATATAAGCAGTCTCTGCTTATCCGTTATTGTCGGTGTTAAAAACCGCTTATCCACTCTTAACGGAGATATAAAAATCATTCAGGCAAATCAATTGATCTCCAATCTTTTCGAAATCACAAACCTGAATAAAAAACTGGAGATGCACAAGACGCTGGAAGCGGCAAGTGCTGCATTTTCAAAGATTCCTGTTAAACCGGTTTAACACAAAGGAGTTTTTCAGGTAAGTGGCCGGAGAAGCTCTTCAATGGCATCGATTTTTTGCCTGAGTGCCTGATCCTGCTGAATCTCTGATTCGATTTTTTTGAAGCTATGTATGACTGTGGAGTAATCACGGCCTCCAAAATCCAGCCCGATAGATCGCAAAGACTGTTTTGTCCACTTCTTACACAGATACATGGCGACTGAACGGGGTAGAGCGACATCCCGTTTTCTGGTGTGAGCTGTAAGTTGATTTGGACTGATACCGAAAGCTTCAGCTACTTTTTGTTGTATGAAAGCTACGGAGATTCTTTCCTCTTGTCTGGAGACAGCATCACCCCATAGCTCTTTTGCGACTTCCAGTGTGATATCTCTACCGGTAAAAGAAGAGGAGGCAATGAGCTTAATCAGGGTCCCTTCCAGTTCTCTTACATTTGAGGTAATGTGTCCGGCGATAAACTGAACGACTTCATCTGGAAGATGCAGGCCGTCGATTTCCGCTTTTTTCCGTAGAATCGCCATACGGGTTTCCAGATTCGGTGGTTGGATATCGGTAATCAGACCACCCAGAAAGCGGTTAATTATGTGTTCCATCATATCCGGAATCTTGTCAGGTTGCCGGTCTGAGGATAATACGATTTGTTTGTTTTCCAGTAAAAGCTTGTTGAAGATTCTGAAGAATTCTTTCTGAGTACCTGGTTTGCCGCTGAAAAACTGAATGTCATCGATCAAAAGAAGATCCACATCGTTGAATTTGCGGTAAAAGGAGGTGGAGTCTTTTTTATTGATCACATAATTAATGTATTGATTAGTGAATTCTTCGCTTGTCAGGTAGATGACTTTATCAGCGGTTCCTTCGTTTTGCGCAAACTGTCCGATTGCCTGAAGGAGGTGAGTTTTTCCCAGTCCTGTGCCCCCATAGATTATCAAAGGATTGAAAGAGGTTTTTCCAGGTGCTTCCGCAACAGCCAATGAAGCTGCATGAGCCATCCGGTTTCCATCTCCCACAATAAACTTATTAAAGGTATAGTTCGGGTGGAACTGTTCGGGACTTTGGGCTCTCTGGGGAATTTTCCGGGACTGCGCTTCTTCAATCTCTTCAGAGAGTGGTTGAACAATCTTCCAGTCTTTTTCTACCGGTTTAAAATAGATGGTAGAGAATTTGATGTCTGCCTCTCTGAGAGTTTCTTCGATAAGGGCTAAGAAATGCTCTTCTATAAAATCAGCAAAAAACTGATTGGGCACCAGGATATTGGCTGAGCCATCATTTGTGATTTGAAGTTCTGTAGTTTTGAACCAGGTCTCGAAACTGGCTGGTCCAATTTTTTCCATGATATTTTCCAGGCATCTCTGCCAGGGAGAAGTAATTGAGAAATCATGAGATAAGTTGTTCGCCAACATGTTATCCACATTTCCTTAAACTGACAAGTGATTGTGTGAAACG
>Ga0123334_1004500_pt1 | contig 14162 bp, 10 predicted proteins | sample BiotimSIPDNA_FD_89706 | JGI IMG/M metagenome (GOLD analysis project Ga0123334, IMG submission 89706) | Anaerobic biogas reactor microbial communites from Washington, USA - Biogas_R1 time_0 SIP DNA | ecosystem: Engineered > Bioreactor > Anaerobic > Unclassified | place: Washington, USA... | reverse complement strand
TGGTAGAGCAACGCATTCGTAATGCGTAGGTCGCCGGTTCGAGTCCGGCTTTCGGCTCAAAAACGCCTCAGGATCCGGCTAATCGCCACATGGAAACCTGGGGCGTTTTTTTTATCCCTTATAAACGGATTTGTATACGTCGAACGTAGCTTTGGCGGTGGCCTCCCATGAAAAGGCCTTAACGCGTTCCAACCCTTTGGCTACCATGGTTTGGTAGCAAGTGCTGTCGGTTAAGAGTTTGACCAACAGGGAGGCGATTTCTTTTTCGTCGGTTGGATTGGCAAAAAGAGCGGCATCACCGGCCACTTCAGGCATGGATGATGTGTTGGAGGTTATTACGGGGGTGCCACAGGCCATGGACTCCAGCAAAGGAATGCCGAAGCTTTCCCGTAACGAGGTGTACAGGAACACACTGGCACCAGAGTAGAGGGCTGGAAGGTCGCTGTTGGGTATGTAACCACTGAACCGTAACAATGGGCGTATGAAGGGCATGTCTATATCAGACAATACCTGGTCGATGTATTCGGGCGCAAGGTCGGCCACCAACAAGGGTAGCGGGTCCTTGGTTTGTTGAACATACAAACCATAGGCCTTAAGGGTCCTGGGCGTGTTTTTCTTGGGATCCGTGTTGCCCAGGAATAAAAGGTACGCCGTTTCTTTCAGGTAACGACTGGTGACCGCATAGGGCGCTTCGATGGGTTTGAAATGCTCGCCAAAGCCATTGTGAATGGCAATCAGTCGAGAGGCATCCAATTGCAGGGTTTCTCTGATTCGCCTGCATTCAAACCGGGAGACGGTGATGATGGTTGCGCAGCGTTTCAACACAGGGGGGACAACCCAACGTCTGTAGTACCAGCCCATGTTTTGATAAAGAGAGGCGCTGGACTGTTGTCTGGGCTCCAGGTAAATGATGTCATGTAAGGTGAGCACCAGCGGAACCTTGCCCCAGAGTGGTGCCGTGTTGGAGGTGCAATGTAGAATGTCTGGCTTGAGTCGCCTGACAGCCAAAGGTAAGGCAACCTGTTCCCAGAGAGGATAGGTGGGGCAACGCAGGGTGATGATGGAAACATTGGCCGAGGGCTGCAAACAGACATCTTCACCAGGTGCAACCAGGATATAGTATTGATTGACAGTATCCATGTGTTGGAGCCTACGGATGATTTCCAACGCAACGAAATCCATACCGTGTTTGTTTTTCCGGAATATTCGCTGAGCTTCAATGGCTATCTTCATATGCTTGGTGTATTGGATGGAAGGTTGCCAGATCTTAACGCTTGCTACGTGTAAAGAGTTTGGAAAAAATGACGGAGATAAACAAGACGGGTAGCAGAATAATGGACAAGATGCCTCTAGTCGTGAGCATTTTGTCTGGTATGGCCAGGATGTAGGAAAACAGGAGCGTGCCCGTCATAATCCACCATTTGACAGATAGAGTGGGTTCGTAATAAGCCAACATGCCGGCAATAATGAAAAGAAAGCCGACCAACAATATCTTCGAAGGCATGATCCATTGAAGGATTTTGTCGCAGTAATCAAGGTTGCCTGCGAAGATTGCTCTAGGTAAATCCTTGAATATGCGTTTTTTAGTATGTACAACCGACGATGACCATTCTTTCCGCAATTGGTTGTATGCTGCCACATCGGCAGGGCTGTCCTCATAGGTGTGGACATGTTCCAGGTACTCGATGAAAAGTCCCTGTTTGAGCAGTTTGGCTTCTATGTGTTTGGTCAAGTCGAGTCTGTCTGAGAGGTTGACATGGCTGGTGAACCATTGCATGTCAAAGGCCATGCCTGTCCCCATCAAACTGGAGGAAAAGCCCATGTTTACATGACCACGTCTGAAGATGGAATTGTTGATTTCATCCATCATCGCATTCAACCAGGATAACTGCGTGGGGTGATGATTGGATACCTTGTGGGTCTGGATGGCCATTCCGCCGGTATGATAAGCTTTGTTTATGTCGGCCAAATAGTTGGTGTCTACTTGGTTGTTTGCGTTAAGGAGCACCAGTACATCGTATGAGGTTGTTTTAATTGATGCGAGGGCTACGGCAATGAGGGCGTTGGGATTGGCATGGACGTTTGGTTTCTCCAAAAGAACGACCTGTAAGGAATCTAACTGGTTTTTGATGTCTGCCGACAAACCATTGCTGGAGATGACGATGTCGTAATGGTCTTTAGAAAACGTCATACGTCGAATTGACTGCACGGTTGCCACGAGATTGCCATCTAAACCTTTGGGTACGGGTATCAGGATACAATAGCGGTAAAGCTTCTTGGTGTCGTTGAATTGTCGTCCCATTTTGCGTAGCGATGCAAGAGCAAACACCAACGAATACCCGACAGGGATTGCAAACAGCAGGAAAAGGAGAAGGTCGCTCCAATAAAGCAAGACCTCGGTGGATATGATATCAGTCATGGTTGATCAGGTTAATCGTTCTAGTGCGTCATCGTATCGGGGGGCCATCATCACAAACGCCTGCGTAAGGGCCATTAACATCCAGGTAGGGTACTGTCCCCAAATGGCATTCCCATAAGAGCTGGCCATCATGCCAAACATGCCACATAGCATGGCCGTGAGGTAGCCTTTGAGTTGTCGGTGTTTCAATTTTTTCATAACCAGCCATATGCCATACCCTAAAAAAGCAAACTGTATGGACAGGTAAAGCAATAATCCCACTATGCCTGTTTCGACCCATACCTTCACATACCAGGAATCGTTGGGGATGTTGGTGGTGAGCCTGTTGGGCGCGTAGCGTTTGGCTGCGACACCACTCAGACCAACACCTTCTCCGAAGGGTCTGGTTTTGATATAGCTTCCCAGGCGTTTCTGGTTTTCCAGTCGTACGACCAGGGAGGGCTCGTTGAGGTTGAAGGCGGTACGCATACGCCTGATGTATTGGTTGCTTTGTCCAATGGTGGTGTATCGGAAGAAGACGAATGTGCTGAGGAGGAGGACGAACATGAGCACGATGAGTGGACCTTTCTTGGTCATCAATGTGAAAAGGACAAAGCCGGCCAAAGGTACGGCCAGCGCTCCCCTCGTGCCTGAGATGATGAGTGCGTATAAGCCAAGAATGCTCGTGATGATTAAGAATCCTCTAAGTAATTTGTTGGGCGCGTAGAGGCCTGCGATGAAAAAGACGACTGCCGCACAGCCCATGTTTGACCCAAAATTGCCTGCGTCCGTAAAGATGGAAAAATAGCGGGTTCCGGTTGCCAGCAGGTGAGTCTTCATGTTTTCTCCTTGCATGAGCCAGCGGTGTTCAGCAGCATCAAAACCCAGTGTTTTCTGCATTTGAAGTTTTACAATAGCTATCAGGGTGAAGGCCGCCCAAAGTGTAATGATGCGGCTCATGTCTTCAAACCGGCGGAAATGGATGGAGGCCAGGATAACGGTCAGCAAGGGGTAGAGTGTCATGGAGCGGATTGAAGTGGCCCATGCCGCTGAAACCGCCGTTGGGTTGGCTAATTCCAGGACACAGTACAACAACCAAATGGTCAAGAGGATGGTGCCTCCATTCAGGGCCCGCTTCCATTCGATATCTCCGTTGATGACAGATCGAAACAGGGTTGAAAATAGAATAAAGGCGAACAGTAAGTCGGTGAGTATGCCCAGGCTGCTGACAGGTACGTAACGGCTGATGCCCATCAAAAAATAGTTTTCGACAAACAGCAGCATAAGGGCCCAGTAGGGCTGTTTCAGGGAGATTAATACGATGAGGACGCTCAACGGAATGATGGCAATCATCAGCCCCAACGCCACCTCCTGTGTGGCGAAGAAGTAGGCCATGGCCATCATGCCTGCAAGGAGGATGAAGGCTCCCACCCAATGTTTAAGAGTCCAACTGCGCATACGGTTTGTTTAACGGATTGAGCTGGGTGGTATGTCAATGTTGACGGGCTTGTCGCTGGTCAATTCCATTTGATGTAGTTTGTACCACCAAGTCCTCATGCGGGTGTAGGGCGGTAGGAACCCCGTGAAGTCTTCCACACTATTTAGGTTGGACCAGTTCAAGCACACGTATATAGGCACGGATCCGGCTTGCTGTTTGAGCACGTTCAGGAAATCAATGTCTCTGTCTTTCCAGGCTCTGGTGGCCTTGACTACATACACGAAGGCGTTTACTGAACGTGCCAACTGGGAAGGAATGGCGTTTTGAGATAAAGCTGGCCATTCAACAAGAAGGATGTCTGCATCCAATGTTAGGTCTGGAGGAACGAGTTCGCCTATCGTGCGGGCTTTGAAATACTCCTTGTCCAGTGAATTGAAGTCTACGTCGTGAGCTAAATGACAGACGTCATATTGACGGTCGCTCCAATACCGCCTAAGTTGTTCTGCAACATGGGTTTTACCTTCCTTGGGGTCTGAACTGATCAGGCCTATGATGGCTTGCCCATTGTCAGGGAAGTGGGGGGCTAGCTGATGGCAGACATGGGCGCTGGCTTGTCGATGGATTTCCATGCCAAACCGTCGGTATTTGAGTTTAAGGGGGCCAGGGAAAGCGCCGATAGCTTGGATGCCTGTCAGGTGAGCGGCTCTGTGCTTGTCCCGGATGGTTTTGTCGAGCCATTCAATGATCAGGAAGGCTGTAAAGATGAAAAACAAGCAAGCAAAGTACGACAGCAGGACAATCAGTTTGCGTTTAGAAGCAACAGCAGCCAAGGGATAAATGGGTTCCGTCACCATGTTGATGGTTGTGCTGCGCATCTCGATGTTCTTCTGCTGCAATTTGGCTTGCGCCAGGTGGTCGAGCAGTGTTTGGTAGGCGTCTTCCGTCACCTGTATTTCCCTTTCCTGTTTTTTCAGGTTGGGACCGATAGGGGTGAATTGGGCGAAAGAGGCATCAATATCCTTCATGCGTTTCTCGAGGATGGAGCGTTGGGCGGCTGAGCGTTCGTAGTTCAATTTTTCTTTGAACCATTCGTCGACCATGTCTTGAAGGGCCAACCCCTCTTTGGTGGTCTTTGTGCTGGAAATGGAGTTGGAAAGCGTTTGGAGACGCTCTTTGGCCTTTTCGAGTAGGCGTTTATTCTGGTTGATGGCCATTGTCGTTTCAGGGGAAGGGCTGATGGCTGTCTCCAGCTTGGCAATCCGTTGGGAAAGAGAGGAGATGGTCTCCATTTGCTGAACGAATTGTTTGCTCTCGTCCATCAACGCGGCGCGCTCCTTCATTTGACTTTCCAATTGGATGAGCATATGTTCCGAGGTGTAATGCTCTGTGTATGCAGTCTCGTATTTGGCTTCAAGGGCGTGCTTGGCTTCGGTCAATTGCTTGGTTTGCTCTTCATAGTTGATGACGTTGGAAGCCATGCTGAAAGCTAACAACGAGTCTTCAAGGGCATTAAGGGTCATACGGGTTTCGTACAATTGCTTCTCAAAATAGGCCACGACATCGTTGGAAGAACCTAACTGAAGTTTGGTGTATTCCTTGTCCAACTCTTCGATGAGAAAACGGAGGGTCTGGTGTACAATGCCAGGATCGTCGCAACTGTAGTTGATTTGAATCATGTCGCTGGAACCTAGCCTGTTGACCTTTATTTTGCTGAGGGCGTCTATGCTGTAGTGTGGGTGGAACCAATTGAGTAGGCCGTAAATAAAATTGTTGGATCCTTCCTTTTTATACGCCATAAACCGTTGAAAGGTGTTTTCAATGGAGGTGGTGTCAACCAATAAGAGCACATCTGCCGGCACGATACTGAGCAGTTTGTTGTAGTTGGCTGAAGTGATGTACGTATTGTCCTTTAAGGGGTCTCCCTTGATCAGGGCTTGAGCAAACAGTTTTAGAGAAACAGTCTCCAGGGTGGATCTGGCCTTGGCCAGGTTGATGATGTTGTCGAATGAATTGTTGGTGGCAAACCAATTGGTTACCGTTGTGGCATCCAGATTGGGTGAGGAGGCTATTCCCGTATAGAGTGTCGAATTGGCTTCAAAGGTGCGCGGTAGTCTTGCCGTGAAGATGGCAACCAGGATGGCAACCAGCAAGGGAAATAGGGTGATCCAGTAACGGATGCGGTAAATGAAGTGAAAGAAGGAGGCCGTCTTGTTCATGGTGGTCACTTGATGAGTTTGATGCCTGTCAGGAGCTCAAGGCGCAAGACTGCGCTGAAAAGAGAGGCTTTGCTTTCTTCGTAGGCAGTGGCTGCCAAGGCGTTGTTTCGTTTAATGGTGCTTAAATCGTCGAGCGTGATGGAGCCGTTCAGGTAATCCAACTCGGCGAGTTTGACAGTGCTTTCGGCAACAGTATTGGCTTCGGCGGTCACTTTGACAATATTCAACTGGCTTACGGCCAACGCATAAAGTTCGGTTATGACCATTTTTCGTTGCTCTGTCAGGGCGGCTTTATCTTGGAGGGCCTGTTCAACCTGGGCCTTGCTGGCTTTGATTTTTTCCGGTCGACTGAAGAACAGGTCAAGAGGGATAGCGATGGAACCGCCTACATTGTAGAGAGACATTTCTTCTCCAAAATATTGGAAATAGGTGCCTTGGCCGGTGGCGCTTGATTCGGTCATTGATCCCATGGATCCGTAAGAGTAGTTGGTGTTCAGTCTGAAATAGTTTAACCATTCCTTACGGGTGATGTTCAATCGGTGCTCCTGCTCTTTGATAAATGCTTCAGCACGTTTGACGGTGGGAGCCGACTCGGCTGTCTGAAGAAAAATATCCAATGGGGGCAGGGTTAGGTGTAAGAGGCTGCTGTCTGCTTGAGTGCTGGTCTGGTTAACGATTGTGTTGCCCTGAACGTCAGTGCCGTTCTGTGCCGTCATGTTGTGAATGGTCATTAGGCAAAAAACCGCAAACAATAGTAGTCGGCGTTTCCATTTTCCAGCCATGTTGTCTTGTTTATACATTTTCCTTCTGAATGAATGCGGTGAATGTGCGGAATATAATGGACATGTCCATCCAAAAAGAGAACTCTTTTGCATAGCGGATATCGAGGTTCTTACGTTCTTCGGCTGAAAGTTTACCGGCACCGCCTCTTTTTTCCACCTGCCAGAGTCCTGTCAGACCGGCCGGTGCCATAAAGCGGTCAATGTATTCGTCACTGGTTAGCAATTCGGCTTCATACAGAGGTAGAGGTCTGTTGCCTACCACCGACATGTCTCCCTTCAGTATATTGACTAACTGAGGCAGTTCATCGATGCTGTATTTGCGGATGAAGATACCGACTTTCGTAATGCGCGGATCTTTTTCCAGTTTTACGAAGGCGTTATCCTGCTTGGTTCGCTGAAGATTGATAAAAGCATCTTCCGTGAGGACGAAATCATCGGAAACCATGAGTATCTGGTCGTCATCCCCAAAAACCAGGTCGTCATCAAGCGCCTTCTTTTCTACCTTGTTTTCAGTGGCCTGGTATTGGTTAAGGGCTGAAAAGTCTTTCAGGTGTTTGTCGGCATCCACATACATGGACCGAAACTTTAAAAAATCAAATACCGTATAATTGCTGCCAACCCGTTTCGATTTGTACACAATGTTGCCCTTGCTTTCCAGCCGGATGGCCATGGCCACCAGCACGAGCAGGGGTGACAAGACTAGCAACGCTAAACCAGCGAAGATGATGTCGAAGGTGCGTTTCCAGATTGGTAGGCGAAACCGCTTCATGGCACTCTCTTTTTGTTGAAGAAAGGCCTCTCTGACCCGATGCTGATGTTGGGAATAAAAGGAGAGGATGCCTTGCACCTTATCTACGCTCAAACTGTCGGTGATGATGTCATGCACACCCAATTTAAGGTACTGAGCCTTTTCTTTAGGTGTCAAAGCGCCTGCAATCAAAACGAGGTAGGCAGAGGGAAAGGCCATCTTCAGGCCTGAGAGTCCTTTTTTATCGATGGCCGGTGTTCGTTGCTCACATAGAAAGACCATTTCTTCCCTGCCTTTGTAGACCTGTTTCTTAACCAGGACATCTACATATGATGGAAAGACTTCAATCTGCTCACCTAGTTGTTTGCTGAGGTTGGGTAGTTGCTGGTTGTCCTTGCCTATGTAGCATACGAGTCGATTCATTGAATGATCTTTTTGAGTCTTACCTTCAACTCCATGGGGTTGAAAGGCTTGACGATATAGTCGTCGGCGCCTTCAGAGAGCAGGCGTATGCGTTCGCTGGTGCTGTCCTCGCTGGATAACATGATAACGGGTATTGCTTTGAAAAGTTCATTGCTCTTTAAAAAGCGTAAAAATTCGTCTCCCCTCATTTCTGGCATTCTGATGTCAGAAATAATCAAATCAGGTAGGTTGCCTTCCTGAAGCCAGGCGATGGCTTTGATGGGGTTGTCCAACCAGAGCGTTTCGTATTCTGCATTGAGGTAAAACGCTACGATTTTCGCGATAGACTCCTTGTCGTCAAGGATCAAAATTTTCTTTTTCATGGTGGAGCGGATGTGTGAGCCATATTTGTATCCCAAAGATAGTAGTTCTTCGTATTCAATGTATGGTACAAACAAAAAAAATAGGTATCTTAGCCTTTAGAGGCGTCAATGCCAACGAGGCGGAGAATTTCACCCGTTAAAAGTTGGTATTTAGCCCTTTAATAATTATATTTGCGGCGAAATAGTTTTCAATAGAAAGAAGTATGAGGTTCAAAAAGTTTCATAAAAACAGTCTTTGGTTGGGGGCTGGTTTTTCTGCCCTGTTAACTGTTGGGCTGCTCTCCGGTTGCGTGCGAAATACCATCGATGACAGCCTGCCAGCAGAGATCGAGGGGCTTACCGTCCCAGCCACTTTTAATTGGGCGACCGTGCGGCCTGTCCAATTGACCATTGCGCCTAATGATACGTACAATGGCGCCTACTATTACTACCTGGAAGTGTTTGATGGAAATCCCGTAACCGATACGTCTGCCGTCCTTTTGGCAAGTGGTGTGGGAAATCAATCACAGGACTTTGTGAGAACGTTATCCTTGCCTGCCATGACCACGGTGTTATATGTCAGGCAAACTGATCCCCTCAGGCTTAAAACAACTCAGACTGTTGTCGTCGATGACTCGGCCCTGTTGTGTGACTTTGGAGATGAGGCGCCTGCTGCGGTTTCCGTGCCAGCCGTTGCCCCTGCATTACGGGCTGCCAAGGTGGTTTCCAATCCAACACCCGCCACTGCTCTTGCGTTGTCGACCAATCCTTCGGCTGCTGTCACACTGGCTGCCAACACCGCGTACGTCATACCTACAGGCGTAACCTTTACTGGCAAGATTTCCTTTTCTCAAGGGTCAAGGCTCTATGTGGAGGGGACGTTGCAGGTTTCTCCCTCCAATATGCCCGTAATGGCGGCTGACAACGACCTTGTTGTTCAAACAGGAGGTACCTTTACCGGTGAGGGCGAAGCGTTACTGTATGCCTACAGTGGTCGCTTCTTCAATCATGGTACGATGAACCTTGGCCTTCTCTCGCTGAACAGCACAGCGACTATCTACAATAGTGGCAGGCTAACTGTCACAGGTGCCTTGACCATTACTGATGCCACCAATAGCCTGGTTAATGATGGGTATGCGACATTGGGTCGTGTCAGTCTCACCAACGGTTTGTTGGAAAACAATGGCTTGATGACCATTGATGGGCAGTTGTATACCAATTCGGCAACCCTCAGAAATACCAATTCTCTGCAAGCTCATGAAGCAATTATGGTCAATTCCAATTGGTACATCAATTGCGGAACCTACATTACCACCTCTTTGGTTGATCAAGCCAACTCCAATGTCTTTATTAAGCAAGGCGCTTTGCTGAAAGTAAGCACGTTTCAAGGGGCTGGTACCAAAGTTCGGCTGGAAGCTTCATCCATGTTTGAAGCCGCTGTTGCTGTATTCGGATCCAATAGCTCGCAAATCTCTGGCGAAGGTCAGACCTATGCGCTTTGCCGCTTTGGTCGGGTACAAGCTGGCGCAGGCAGTTTCAAGGCTGTACACTATAAAGGGCGCCTTGAAGTGGAATGTTCTGATCATTACCAAGGTCTCAATCAGTGGAATCCATTTTACACGACCGACAGTAAGGTACGTTGGGCACCAGCCGGACAGGCGACGACTGCCATCGCCTCTACTGATTGCAACAACGAAGGCCATACGGTTATACCGCCCGCTGCCGAGCCCTCTAACCCTGATTTTCCGGAAGACGGGCCACACACGCCTACCTATACCTTCATCATGGAGGATAATTGGCCAGCAGTGGCCGACTATGACATGAATGACCTGGTAGCCAAACTCTCCATTGCTTACGCTCAAAACAACGACAACAAGGTGACCGCCATGCGGATTAACTACACCCTTTCGGCAGTGGGGGCCAGGAAGTCCATAGCCGCCGCCGTACAGTTGGATGAGTTGTTGCCTGAACAAGTGCAACAAGTGGTTCATGGTGCAGGAATACCCTTGACTGGTGTCGCGTTCAAGACCACGACGGTAGGGTACGAAGAGGGTCAGTCCAAACCAGTCATACCTTTGTTTGATGAGGCTCATCTGGTGTTGGATCCGAGTATGCAGTACAATACTATGATCAATACCTACATTGACAGCCCAAAACGTCCTCCTGTTTCCAATACGATTGACATTACGTTTGCTGAACCCATTCAAGCCGAATTGGTCGACATCATGAAGTTGAACTTCTTCATTGTGCCTGATGCTGAAAAGGCCAATGAAAAACGTACGGAAATACATTTGAGAGGTTTCAGGCCCACAGATAAGGCTGATATCAGTAAGATAGGCCGGTATTATGACAATTCAGTCGATGGCTCTTGGTACAGTACACCCAACAACCTGGTCTGGGGTATCATGGTGCCCTATGATTTCAAATACGCAGCCGAGACCGTCAGCATTGTAAAAGCTTACCCTGATTTTGTAGGCTGGTGTACATCAGGTGGTCTGGATAATACCTATTGGTACCAGAATCCATCAACGGATAGGACGCTGGTTTATTGATGATATAATGTAGGAAACATGACACCCTCGAGCCAGGTTTTTTAAAACTGAACGCTCGAGGGTGTTGGTGTTTCTTGAAGGATGGCGTATCTTTAGACCCGAAACAAAAAAAACGTGTTCGTATGAAGCAGATTCTGGTGACCGGTGGCGCCGGTTTTATTGGCTCACACCTGTGTGCCAGATTGTTGGATGAGGGACATTGCGTCATCTGTCTGGACAACTTTTTTACTGGTTCCAAACGAAACATCCTGCATCTCATACCCAATCCTCGGTTTGAAGTGGTACGGCACGATGTAACGTTTCCCTACTATGCTGAAGTAGATGAGATTTACAACCTGGCTTGCCCGGCTTCTCCCATCCATTATCAACATGATCCCATTCAAACAACCAAGACCTCGGTCATGGGAGCCATCAATATGTTGGGTATGGCTAAACGGATAGGAGCCAAGGTGTTGCAGGCTTCCACCAGTGAAGTCTACGGCGACCCCATTGTTCACCCACAGGTAGAATCCTACTGGGGTAACGTTAACCCTATTGGTATCCGCTCTTGCTATGACGAGGGCAAGCGGGTGGCAGAGACTTTGTTTATGGATTATCACCGCCAATGGGATATTGAGATTAAAATCATCCGTATTTTCAACACCTATGGTCCCAATATGCATCCCCACGATGGTCGTGTGGTTTCCAACTTCATTGTTCAGGCCCTCAATAATGAGCCCATCACACTTTACGGAGATGGCAGCCAAACACGCAGTTTTCAATATGTGGACGATTTGGTTGAAGCCATGATCCGCATGATGAATACGGACAAACAGGTTACCGGTCCTATCAATATTGGCAATCCTAACGAATTTACCATAAAGGAACTGGCAGAAAAGGTCATTGCCATGACCGGATCGACGTCTACCCTTACCTACAAACCGTTGCCAAACGATGATCCCAAGCAGCGTCAACCCAACATCTCCAAGGCAAAAGCGACCTTGAATTGGGAACCTACCATACAGTTGGAAGAAGGATTAAAACGCACCATTGCTTATTTTAAATCACTGCAGTAAGCCTTTTGATGAAATATTCAAAGACAACGACCTATGAATGTTGAAGTTAACAATGCCGATTTCAAGATTTTGATTGTAGACGATGTCTTGTCTAATATCTTGTTGCTAAAGGTGTTGCTTTCTAATCAGCACTATAAGATTGATACGGCCATGGGGGGCAGGGACGCCTTGGAGAAGATTCAGGTCAATAAACCGGATCTGATCCTGTTGGATGTGATGATGCCTGACATGGATGGTTTTGAAGTGACCAGAACCATACGGTCTATGCAGGCTCCCTACAATGAGATTGCCATCATTTTCCTGACTGCATTGAACAGCACGGCCGATATCGTAAACGGTTTTCAAGCTGGAGGTAATGACTTTGTGACCAAACCTTTCAGTAAAGAGGAATTGCTTATTCGGGTCAACCACCAGATTTCCATGGAAGCGGCCAAACGTTTCATCATTCGACAGACGGAAGAGTTGAAGGAGACCATCAATGCCAGGGATAAGATGTATTCTGTCATCGCCCATGATCTTCGCTCTCCCTTAGGCTCCATTAAGATGATGCTGAACATGTTGCTGGTTTCGGTAACCCCAGATAACGTAGGAGAGGAATTGTTCGAAATGCTCAAAATGGCCAATAAATCGACCGAAGACACTTTCTCGTTGCTTGATAACTTGCTGAAGTGGACCAAGAGTCAGGTGGGGCGTCTCAATGTTGTTTTCCAACCGTCGGATGCTGTGGAAATGACCAGGGGTGTGGTGGATATTTTTGAGAAGATGGCCGAGTTGAAGCAGGTACGCTTATTACTGAATGCTCCCGAGGCCAGCCCTTGTTATGCGGATAGGGATATGATAAAAAGTGTGTTGCGCAACTTGTTGAGTAATGCCTTAAAATTCAGCAACCCCGGTGGAACCATCACGGTCAGTATCCAGGACGGTATGGGTGATGATGCCGACAAGGTGTTGGTCAGTGTGGCTGATACTGGTTGTGGCATCAAGGAAGAAGATCAGGGAAAGCTCCTGAAGATTGACACGCACTTCAGTACCTTTGGCACCAGTAATGAAGAGGGATCAGGCTTGGGTCTGCTCCTGTGCCAGGACTTTGTGGTTAAAAACGGTGGACGTTTGTGGTTTACCTCCACCTATGGGGTAGGAACCACCTTCTTTTTCTCCATTCCCAAAAAGGCCGGTGCCGACATCGTTACTCCGCAGGCCGATTAAGTGCCAGGTTGAAAAAAACGGCTTTGTGGTCGCTGAAATCCAGCTCGTCTGATCGGTAGGATGTACCTTCCAATGCTTTGTCGTGAAAGATGTAATCGATTCTGAGCAAACTGCCCAGGTATCGATATGTGTATTCATACCCGTGACCGGCTGTTTTGAATCCATCTGCCAGTGTGCGGTTGAAGAGGGTATAGGTGAAGGATGCCGGGTGGGCGTTGAAGTCACCACAAGCAATGACAGGGTAGGGGGATTGGCTGATCCGTTTGGTTAGCGCTTGTGCCTGTAGATTGCGTTTGACCGTGTTGGCTTGCATGCCATCAACCAGCAGTTTGGAACCTTTCGATTTGGATCCATTATTGGTGTGTATGTCGTGCTTGAGTTGGTTGAAATGAGTGGTTTGTAGATGTACATTGTACAATCGCAGCGTGTCTCCCTGTATGGCAATATCGGTATGAAGCGCATGGTTTCCCGTGTGGTTGAAACGAATATCGACGGCGTTGAGCAAGGGATAGCGGCTGTGAACGGTCAGCATGTAGCCGGGTCTAGGACCGGCTGCTGTGGCTGCATAGCGAAGACCGGCTTTGGTAGCCAATAGTGAATCAAGGGGCACCTTGAGCGTCTCATCCACTTCCTGAAGGCAGAGAATGTCGATTGCCTGCTTGCTGACATAGTCGGCCAACAGGCCCAGCGTCAAATCAGCCAATCCATAGCTGACGCCTTGGATGTTGTAGCTGCAAAGGTTTATTTTTTGTGCCGATGTTGGCAAAGTGTCCGACTCGTTATCGGAGGGTTGTACTACTGCGGAGATGAAGGGATAGCTAAGGATAATACTGGCTAAAGGCAGCAAGACCCAGATACGCCTGGTTAACATCCAGCCAACGGTAAGCACGATGTTGATGATCAGTACGATGGGTAGGATAAGACCGCAAAAGGTGATAATGGGCGGGCTACCATCCCAATGGCTGCTCAGCAAGGCGCCCAGGCTGATTAACAAGGTCAGCAG